>Ga0265295_1005057_pt1 | contig 17220 bp, 24 predicted proteins | sample Munlansysbiofilm_FD_192503 | JGI IMG/M metagenome (GOLD analysis project Ga0265295, IMG submission 192503) | Leachate microbial communities from a municipal landfill in Southern Ontario, Canada - Methane capture system biofilm | ecosystem: Engineered > Solid waste > Landfill > Unclassified ...
GCAAAGCATGAAAAAACTTTAATTCCATTTTGGGTTTTGGGCAAATCTTTGAGCGACCATTTCCAATCATCTGATTTCATTTTTACATTGAATAATGGTTGCTTCATCAATTCACCTCCAGCGTTTCTCCATACCATCTTTTCGTAACCTCTATATCACAAATCGAAGGCACTGATAAATAATCTTTTATTGCTATTTCCATTAAATGCTTAAACCTATCTGCGGCTGCTTTTGCATTTTCCTCTGGGCACTCGCCTATCAATTCATCGTGTACCTGTAACAATAATCTGAACCCCAATGATTTCAACTCTTCATCATTTCCTATTAAAATCATTGCCATTTTGATTTGGTCTCCAGCCCCGCCTTGTATCCTACTATTTACGCATTGGCGAACCGCTTGGGCTATATAACCGCCATTGTCTTTAATGTGAATTCCCTCTGCTTTTGCCTTTGCCATTATTTCAAACTTCTTCTGACGGTTGTAACATTTATCCAACATTTTAGTATATCGGACAATGGCTTCTTGGGGTACATCTACATCGTCCTCAAAGTCATCATCGAATGCAAGAGGGTCAAAATTCGTTGGCATTGCCCCTCCCTCGAAACTAAATTCATAGGTTGGTAATTGTATGTCCGGCAATCTTCTTTTTCGCCCAAACATTGTACTGACATATCCGAGTTCCCTTGCCATATTTTCGCTATCAATCATAAACTGTTGCAAGCCCGGAAACTCAATCATAATTTTATCATATATTTGCTGGGCTAATTTAACTGTGATTCCGAGGTCGGTTGCAATAGCAGGAACCCCTTTTCCATAACAAACACCCAAAACAATCGCTTTCGCTCTGCCCCTTCTTTTCTTGCCCTCATCATTTTTCGTTCCGTCTGGTCTGAATTCCTTACATTCATCATAAGGTACACCAAAGGCAATAGATGCAATTTCGCAATAAAGGTCTTTTCCGTCCTTGTATGCTTGTATCATTCTTGTATCATTACTCATATGGGCGATAATTCTTGGCTCTTGTGCTGAATAGTCAGCCCCTATCATTATATAGCCGGGGGATGCTGTGAACATCTTTCGGATATCTTTATTGTGAGCTGGTATGTTCTGCATATTTGGGTCATTACTTGAAAACCTACCTGTTACGGTTCCAACTTGGTTAAAACTACAATGAATTCTATGTGTTTTTGGGTTCGTTATTGCCGCCATTTTATCAATATATGTTCCTATCAACTTTGACATTTCGCGGCAACTTAAAACTGCTTTCGCTACTGGGTGGTCTATTTGTGCAAGTATTTCTTCTCCTGTTCCCCGGCTTCCCTTTTGAGGTGGTTCAATGCCTAAAACATCATAAATCAATATCGCAATCTGCTTAGGACTTAATACATTTATAGGGTCACTTAATTTACAAGCAGCCCCCATTGTTAATTTATATTTATTGATTTCATCCTCATACATTTCGCATACTTTTATAAATTCTGCTTTTTTCTCTTCGAGAAGGTCGTTATACTTTTTGGATAATTCATTGTTATACTCAAAGTCAAATTCTACCCCTGTATCCTCCATATCTGCTACAACAGGAACAAGGGGCATTTCAATCTTGTGCATAACAAACGCAGGTCCGCTTAAATCATGTTCTATACAAACTGGGTCATCCGCAGTTAAAAATGGCTTTTGGAACTCATATAATTCATAAGTTATTTCAGCATCCCTTGCTGCGTATAAATACCCGGTATTTATTGGAATATGGGTAAATGGGATTCCCTCAAACAGACTTTGAAATGTAAAGGCATCGCCCTTCCCTTCAAGGCAGTATTTATTGTGAAGTGTTTTGAGGTTATTATTTCCGTCTCCCTCATTTTCATTCAATAATCTTGCCCCGATATATCCGTCCCATGTTGGAATCAATTTAACCCCCAACTGGTTTCTAATAACCCTGACATCGAATTTAGAGTTAAACATAATAATATCAATGCTTGCATCCGCAACTCTTTTCATCTGGGCTGTGGCTACCTTACCCTCAATCTGGTCTTCTACCTCAATTCCTGTAACATAACTCACATGGTGCAGAGGTACATATGCCGCCAGTTGCCCGGGTGTATATAAGCAAAGACCAGCTAATTTACAGGTTATCGGGTCAAGGCTATTTGTCTCAGTATCGATTGAAATTATGCCATTTTTTATGGCTTCATCTATGTACTGTTCAAGTTCGCCTGAATCTCGAATTACCTTATACTGGTCTTTATACTTTCCGAGATTTTTATTAACCATTGCTGTTATTGTTGAAATTCTATCTAATAAGCCCCCGCCGCCTTTAATTGTTATATTGGCGGCTTGCCCTTTTTTGGAAGCCTTTTTAGAAGTAACAGAATCTCCCTCTCTGGTTGCCCTCGGAGGGAGACTGAATAATCCTGCCATTAGAACTTATTATTATTTCCTGTTCTTGCTGAGCCACGTCTGCCCCCGGCTGGGCGAGCCGGTGCTTCGTCTTGCTCTGCTGGTTCAGCATTAGCCGGTGTTCTCCTGCTTGTACCACGTGATGGGGCAGCTTTTGAATCCTGACGGCTTGTACCACCCTGACGGCTTGTACCACCTCTGCGGTCAGCTTCAGGGTTTCTCCTTGTTTGGGGTTCTTCATCTTCGGTCATTGGAAAATCTCCGTTATCAAGGAAATATTCCATATCATCATATGACTTATCAAGTACAAGCCCACCAAGAATTTCTGGTGCTTCCGGCAAATCCTCAAGCTGCAAATCATCGGTCTCAACCTGATATGTCTCATAGGTTGTTTTTGGGTCGTTTGGTTTTCCGTTTCTCTCGATTTCAAATATTGTTCCAACAAGCGGATTATATCTTGCACATAGGCTTGACATCTTGCTAAAAAATGTCTTTCCTCTGTCCCAAATCTTAACCTCTTCTGCATCAACGTCATATAATGCGAGAAATAGTTTTGCAATAACCTTCAATCTGGCTGCGCAAAATGGGCAATTCTCCACGGGTTCATTGTAACCCCTCAAGCAATTAACATATCTTTTCTTCCCATCTACCTCAACCTCATGGACTGCATAGCCCTCAACATCTTCCAACGTGTTATACATAAATCTCACGCTGGCTACATCCTTGTGGTTCTTCAAACTGAAAAATGAACCATTCCCCTGACCACCATAATTGTCTGCTTCGTGTGCACTAAATCTTGCCATTTTCTTTTCCTCCTTGTTTTTTGTTTTTATAGTTCTTATCCTTTTGAACATCCGGCATAGATGTCAAATTGAAAGACTTTCTAAATAACCATATAGATATTTGTTGAAATAACTTACGCATCAACTTCCCTCCTACACTTATTATATAGAGAATTGACTAAAATACTAAACCCGCAGCCGGTATTTTTTCTCTTAATCTTTTTCTAATTTTGGTTAAACTCATAATACTCAACTGCATCATCTCGGCTATATCCTTATTTGCCCAACCCTCTATTATATATTGACAATAAGTTATTTCTCTTTCCGTCATAACTTCTGTTGGCATAAAATCCCCAACCTTGAACTCTATTGATATTTCTGCTTGGGGCTCAAATTCCATATTTTCCTCAAACAGCTTGTCCAATGATTCGGCGCAGAAAATCATTCTGCGCTTATGAGTATTCAAACTTTCAGCCTCTTCCCTGAGCCTATTGTATAGACAGGAGCGGTAATATGTAGAAAATTTTGCATCCCCCTGCTTGTACAGCTGAAGGCATTGGTCAAGCTTCTCTAATGAAAAACTGGCTAAATCGTGGCTGCTTATCCCATAAAATTTCTGGGCTGTGCTAATTGTTAGCATATATAATTGGCTAAATGCCCCGGCTAAAATTGAGGGGTTAAGGCAGAGGGTGTATGCCTCTGCCATCTCCTCCAAACTCATTTTTTTAACTTCGTCTGTTATAAGTGGCTTTAGTAGTTTTAGTGTTCCTTCCATCCCAAAGTTTCCTCCATTTTTTCTCCCCTTGTTAGGTTTTATAGTGTGCTATTTACAATAGCTGTGATAATGCTTTGGCTCATTTCGCTGTTTTCGCTGAGGTGTATATAAGCATTATCTGGGTCGTTTTCAATCAAATTTCCTGTAATTCCTACTTCCTCAAGTACTGCAACAGGAACTCTTACTTTGACATATTTGCGGCGTGGGTAATACTTGAAATTAACCTTTGTGAACCTTGCATCATCCTTCTTAACTGTAAAGCCATAACCGCTCTGCGTAGAAACAAGCCCTGCATTCTTTACTGCCCCGCCTATAAAGTCTAACAATCCAACCACATCTTCTGTTAGCTTGCCAACCTTTGATGTGGCTTCTTTTACTGGGGCTTCTTTTTCCGCCGGTGGGTTATCAACACTATCAACATTGTTATCAACAGGTGCATCTTCCTGAGGTTCGTTTTCTACAACCTCATTTTCTGGCTCGCCTTGTTCCTCGCTGGCTTTCTCAATCTCATCCGGGGTTTCCGAATCAAATTTCCACCAGCGTTTGAATGTTGACATTGAAAATTCCTTTTGGCTTCCATCCTCCATTTCGAATGTTACCCCTCTATCATTGAGGTCAATAAGTTTTGCAAGTGTTCCGTTCTTGACTGATTTATAGATTTTCATTTTTATATCCTCCTATTCCTTTTATTAGCAAAATATTTCAGTTTCGGGTTGAACTCTGATACTCTTACGTGGATGTCCTACTTTAACCATTTCCTCAAGCCTTGCCTGAGCCTCTTCAACTGTTGCATATGCCACTAATCCGTGACGCCATTTTCCGTGCACCTTAATCTGTAATCTGTAACCGTAATCTTTTTTCATTTTTATTTCCTCCTTAAAGTTTTTATAGTGTGTAGTTCTTCTTCCTACTGACAATATTATATAACATATTATCAGGAACTGCAAGAGGTTTTTTCAAAATATTTCAGAAAGATTTTCAAATTCCTCCTTCCCTAAATCGTTAATGTCTTTTCCCTCTGGTATTTGGTACTCGGTAACAAGTTTTCTCCCCTGCATTGCTCGCCGCAGCCTCATTGTTGCTCTTGCCCCTGCCTCATCCGGGTCAAACCCTGCAATCAATTTCCTGCACCCAAGTCTGGCTAATTGCTCATATTGTAATTGAGTTCCAAGCCCCAGCAAGGCTACTGCCGGTCTACCATATACCCAGCAAACCAAAGCATTAAGTATCGACTCGCATACTATCAACTCTGTTGCTTCGTGATTATGTCTGCCCAATTCATACAAACCATATACAGGTTTATCGATTCCTTCTGGATAATGAAAGAATTTAATATCCACACTTCGCCTTGCTATAAATAAGGAGTTCCCATCAATATCCCGGACTGGGAATGTTAGGCATCGCAGGGTGCTTTTTACTTTTCCAAATTTATCCTTCAACTTGAAGTTCTTATCATACCCCACATCAAACATTTCAATAATATCATCATTTAATTTTCGTTCATACATATATGGGTGATAATATCTATAACTATCAAGTTCTTCATCGCTTATATATGATACCTCATTTTCCGATGTTTTTCGACCTGAATCTCTCCCAAAATCTAAAATAATATCTTTTCGGGATTCAACGGATAATATTAGAAAGTTCTTAATGAGCCAATCTTTGCCAAACTGCCCGTCATCATTTCTGCCAAAGCAATGGCTCACCATTTCCTCAAGTGTTGCTGTATAACCACAGGTGAAGCAATGTACCGTGCCCGCTGGGGTCTTTTCCGTGTTATGCAAGGATATTCCACAAGATGGTTTTCGTTCCAGCCCATTGTTGTGTACTGGGCAATTAAATTGAATATTATTTCCACTTCGCTTAAATGTTGCAAATAACTGAACCCCATTCATGGCGAGCTGGGCTTTCAATTCCTGCAATACTTCTAATTCATCTGTTAATATAGGTGCACCGCCCACATGAAACATTTTATCCCTCCTTTAAGTGTTTATAGTGTTTGCAGGAAATCATTGCAACTCTATCAAATCTATTATCACTTTTTTCGCATTGGCAAATTCCTGCTTTATAATAATGGCACGTTAAACATTTATTTTTTTTTTGTTTGATTCATCTAAAATACATCCTTTCCATCCTTGAATGATTTCTTGACTTCTTCAACCTTTTTAGTTCTTGTTTGTGGCTTAACTGCATCCCCGTCGGCTGGTAAATACTTAAACTCGCCCACGTCAATATCCCAGTAATAATTAAGTTTTCCACCTGTAATACCGTCCCGGTGTTTCTTAATCCCAAACTCAATGCCGCCTCCTATTTGTCTGAGTGATACAACTTTTGTGGCATTTTGGGCAATTCCGTCGGAGTCTCTAATATATTCTAAATCTGGAGTTCCTTCATCTTCTTGTGATTTTGCCCCGCCCCTATTTGATTGAACTACTACTATTATTGGCACACCAAGCTCAACACTTAATGATATCAAATCCTCGCTAATGTTTGTTAATGATATTGTCTTGTTATCGCCCTTCTTGCTTCGCTCATCACTCATGTATGTAATGCCGTCAACTCCAAGAATATCTAATTTATTTGATTTGATAAATGCCTTGAGTTTACTTACTGTTATTCTCTTTTGAAAATCCATTGGGGTGGCTACAATAAATCCGTCTTTCTTCCCAAGTTCATCAACATACTTTTTATATCCTTCATAATCGAGTTTATCTTTATTTGCCCAAACAAGTGCATTATTACTGAAGTTCTTTGTTAATGTGTCAAATCTATATCCGACTTTTACCGGGGACATCTCGGGGCTTATGTACCCCACACGGCTTCCTGTTTGCCAAGCATGAGATAATGTCTTTGCAAGTACCCAAGACTTGCCCTGACCCGTTCTGGCAAAGAATACAACTAATTCCTCGCCCTTTGCCCAGCCGTGTATTATGTCATCTAATTCTTCAAATCCTGTTGTAATATACCAAGGGTCTTTACTGCTTATTTTGTCATCTAATATTTTCAAACGCTGCTCTGCCCTTTTAACAATATCTACCCCGCCAAGGCTATATGAGGGCTGCAAATCCTGCATCTGAGATATTAAATACTCTGCAGCCGAGTTAGAATCTGATTTTAATAATTCTGCGGCTTGTTGGATTACAGGTACTGTTTTCCAGTAAAGGTATTCCTCCCTAACTGTATCAACTAAATATTTATCTGCCTCTGTTACTTCAAGGGGTTCGAAATTCTTAAATTTATCTAAAAATGACGCCTTGTCTGGAACATTCCCATATCTTTGTTGATGTTCAATTATAAAATCAAACTCATCTTCATACCCTATGAAATATTCCTTTGTTAGCATATTATTTTGGATTAATCCGATATCTTTTGTTTGCAATACCTTATTCAAAATCATCATACTTATCATAGTCTGAACCCCCTCCTGTCTGCCCCTATTATTTCGACTTGCAAGCTGTCCTTCCATACTCGGCTTGCTAATCTAACCCCAAGGGCTTCTGAAAGTTGTTCCCCGCCTATATTGCCAGTATAGATATTTGATAGCCTATTTAGTTTTCTTTGGTCAATATACGTAATAAGGTTCGTGTGGTCAAAATCCCCTAACTTACCTGAGGCAATATCATCCCATATTACAATGTCGGCTTCAAGTAATCGACTTCTCAATAATTCAAAATCTTCATCCTTCCTGCTTATCCCCTCTTTAATTTTAGTTAAAAAGGTTGGCACGTGTATAAATACCCCTCGGCATCTAAATCCGTTTCCTGCCCAAACTGAATCAAAGTATTTCTGCATGAGTTTAATCGCCCAGCTTGTCTTTCCGTTCCCGGTGTTTTCGCTATATAAATATAGACTGCATCCTTGCTCAACAAAATCAATTATATTATCCTTAATCTCTTTTAGTTGCATGAAGGCATCTAAATCCTCATCCTCCGGGTATAAATCAATCTGATATTGACATTTCGCTGGTATGCCACTATTATTCATTAAATAGTGCATTTCCATAAATCTCAAACAGCCCGGATAACATTCATTAGTGCCATAATGATTGCACACTTCTTTATACCAACATTTTTCAGAATCAAACTGATATTCATAAGCCATTTGATACATCATCTCCTTCCCTTATCTATTATATAGGATTTTATACATCTAAAATACTATTGGTTTCCCATCTTTGTTTGTTGCCAGCTTGTCCTTTTTTGGGTCAAAGGAAGGAACTTGTTTTCCGCCTAAATTATCGAACGCAGGTTTTTTTCCTTTAGCCTGTATATTTTTTTTCCAATCGGCAATAATCTGCATATAGCCCCCTGCAATAGCCCCATTGATTTGCTCTATGGCTAAATCTGCGTCTGTACCGGCATACTTTCGCAGGTCATCTAATATAATCTGCCACTGGTTGGGTTGCAAGCCTTTTTTCAATCTTACACTAAAATACTCGGTTAGTTTTTCTCGAATTTCTTCATTTTGGGTAAAGGCTGCAATCATTGACCTCATAGTTGCTATATCTTTTGATTTTTTAGTTTTTTTGGTTTCTCCTAAAATAAGAGGAGATTGATTTTGTGCCCCTGAAAGGGATATATCATTTTTATTATTAGATATCTGAGTATTCTCTTGCATGATATCATGTATAGGGTATACATGATTTTCGGTAGAGGTATCCCTGATATCATGTATAGGGTATACATGATTTTCGGTAGAGGTATCCCTGATATCATGTATAGGGTATACATTTAATAATCTTATATGGCGGCTTTCTATTTCCTTCTTCCCTTCCTTGTATTTTAGGTCGACGGATATATAACCAGCCTTGACTAATGAACTAATCCATGAAGATACAGTTCCCTTACTTACCCCATACAACTCTGAAAAATAGTTATTGCTTGCCCAACAATAACTATTTTTATTACATAATGCAGTTATCTCCGCATAAAGTAGTTTGGCATTGGGCACAATATTTTTATCATAGCGCACATTTGCAGGTATTATAGCATAATATCCTTGGTGAATGTTTTCCATTTATAGGATAACCCCCTTACATAAAATAATGAAATAAAAACGCAAAAGGAACAGATACTTGCGTTCGCGGCGCTTTCTCCATTCCTTTTGCGGGTAACCAGTATCCAGTTATGGCATCAGTACCGCGAATACTGATTACTCTATTATTATACAACATATTGAGGTGAATGTCGATAAAAAGTTGTTTTATCTGCCTTGCTTTTGCATTTGAACAATTTCCTCAACTTGCTTGTCAACCTCGCCATGACAAGTGTTCCAAAGTGCCTCTCGCTCAGCTTCCATATTAACATTTACAGCATCTGCCGGGATAACTCGTTCTTCCATAAATTCGAAAGTGTAGAAATTATCCTTTATTTTTACGCTGACCCTGCTTGTACACCTAATAGAAGCGGGCTTGGCTACTGGCTCATATGGTTTTGGTGATTTTGCCTTTGCCATTTTAATCCTCCTTCTTTGATTTGCTCAATCTTAATGTAACAACTTCTTTGATAATTTGGCAGGATTTTAATTCTGCCGCATCTAATTTATTGTTATAAATTGCAGATTCAAGCTCATCCATGTCCACATACTCTTTTTTCTTAATTAGTTTTTTCAACAGGGCTGCTGTCACGTCCCCGGATTCTTTCAGGTTTTTAAGTTTTACAATAAGCGCATCCTCTTCGAATGATTCTCTCTGAGAAACTGAAACCTTTGCAATGTAGCCGCCAGCCTCATAGTTGTCCATGTTTGCCCCGGTCATGATTGATTTAATCATATTACCGTCAGATTTTACCTGCTTGTCCAAGATATCATATTGAGATTTAACCTCCCCAAATCTTGGGACTAAACTTTCAAGCTGTTGCTCGGGTGTTAGTTCTGGTGTTTCAATTAACTGTTTACTTCTTGCCATTCTTTTTTCCTCCTTCAATTTTGGATAATTTAGTTCTCCATATATTATATAGAATTTTATTGGTTTTTCGTTACCTTATTTTTTAATGCTCTTTTTCCTCGTTCCCCCCAAAATCGGGCTGTATAATCTCCCATTACCCCGGCTCTTCCTTTTGGAAGCCATTCTTTGAACTTTTCTAATTTTTTAATATCATTTGAATCCCAATATCTTATTCCCCTATCGTGTGATTGCTCAAACGACGGTAATGGGGGCATATCCTTTGGCTTTTCTAATGAGGTATCTAAATACCACCTATACCAGTTATTTAGCGTCTGCACCGAGATATCAAGCGTCTGTGCCACCCTACTTGCTGTCATCTTGCCCATTATAATCATCCTCCCTTAATTTTATTGATTTCATATTTTCTTCTACTCCTCTCGAATATCCTGATGAGTTATTACCCCGGCTAATTGCTTTTCTTGCCCCGCTTTCGCCCATATTATATGACATAAGCGCACGGTGTAAATCATATTTATTTAGGTAATCTGATAGCATATATAATCCTGCCTCAATATTTTGCTCTGGGTCTAAAAAATCAGTAATTCCAAGTTCATCAGATAACCATTTATGATTTATTTTGTTGATTTGCATTATCCCATAATCGTTTGTCTTACTTATAATATCAGATTGGTATGTACTTTCTTTTTGCATAACTGCGAAAGCTATTACTGGGTCAACTCCATATTCTTCACATAATTTTATTGTTGTGGCTTGCAATTCATCTGATAATGGGATGTCATAATATTGGGTTTCTGGTTCATCCTTTGTGATTTCAATCTCTGAGATTTCAATCTTTTCGCTGCCCTGATTTGTTTTATGCTCCACCGACGCCACCTCATAACTAAAATCGGCAGAGCTATCATAAAAACTTCGCCACCCGTGGCATTATAACCCCTTTCCAAATCAGCATAAAGGAAACTGAGAGGAATCAGCATTACTGAAACCCCTAACAATAATCCAAACCAAAAGTTATTTCTAATCTTCATTTTTCTTTTCCTCCTTAATTTTAGCTCAGCAAGAAATCAATCATTTCCGGCTTGCTTGTACTCATTTGTCCGTCAACTAACATATCCGCCATCATGCCTTTTTTATAAACAAGTTCTTCAATTCTTTCATCAATAGTATCTTTGCAAACTATTGTGACGATTGTAACATTGCTCTTCGTTCCTATACGATGGGCTCTATCTTCTGCCTGTTCCTTATTTGCTCTATTCCAAGGGCTATCAAGGAAAATCTCTGCAGTTGCGGCGGTTAATGTTAATCCAGTTCCCATTGCCCCTATGGTTCCCACTATAACTTTACAGGAATCATCTTGCATAAACTTTCTCTCTTGGGCTTTTTTATCTTCATCCTTTATTTGCCCGGTAATAATAGCTGGGTTATATTTTCTTAATCTCTTAACAACCGGGTCAGTTATTTGTGTCCAGTTGCTAAATATAATAACCTTTTGACCATTTTCTACAAACTCTTCAACCATTTCTTCCATGCGGTCAAGTTTTGCACTTTCTTGTATATCACTACTTAAAATCCCTGTGAACCCTGTTGCTTGGCGAAGCCTTATCAACTCTGTTAGAGGGTTATTAGCAATCTTAATTTTATCAATATTTGATTTTATTTCAGCCTTAACCTCGTTATAAATGAGCTTTTGTTTTGCCGTCATTTCAACATATTCTGTTTGGTAAATCTTATCCGGCAAGTCAAGAACTTCCTGTTTTTTACGACGCAGCATTATTGATTCAAGTTGCTCTCGAAGTTCCCCAAGGTTTTTATACCCAACAACTTCATACCCACCATATCCGCCCATCACGCAGTAATGTTTTTTGAACTGGAAGAAACTGTGTTTTTCATAACCAAGCCATTTCATTATTACAAACAAATCAAGTGGCTGGTTCATCAATGGCGTCCCGCTCATTGCTATTTTAGTTTCGGCATTTATTTTCAATAATCCTTTTGCCTGTTGGGAAGCTGGGTTCTTACATTTATGAACCTCATCAACAGCTATCATCCCAATTTCGCCTTTATCACATAACTCTTTAATCTTTGATGCAATGCCTTCATCTCGAAGGCTTTCAATATTTGTAATTAAAAAGTATTGTTCTGGCAAATCGCAGAGGTCTTTGAGTTTATCCTTATTTGAACCAATAACTGCTTTTCCACTTCCGTTGTAGCGAGTTCCTAAAATCCAGCTGCTTTCATTGCTATGGGTTTCAACCTCGGAAGCCCAGTTCCATTTTAGTCCATTTACACAAGCTATGATGAGGCAATGCTTATATTTTCTGGTCATCTTTTTTGCAATCGCTATATCAATAACTTGTTTGGTTTTTCCCAACCCTTGCTCGTCCCCCAGCAAGAATTTATCATATTTTAGCCCATATTCAAACCCTTCAACCTGATGCCCATAAGGGTCAGTCTTAAATTTGAAACCTTTTGGGGGTTCGTATTTCTTTGGTTCTTGGTATATTAGTTCCCCGGTTATTCTTATTTCTTTATTCCCTATTTGAGGAATTATGTTTGCTAATTTTGCAAGGGGTATTTCCCATTCCTTACTATCAGGGTTCCAAGCTCTTTGAGTTTGGTTTCGCATAATGTTAATAAGGTTATTATCATATGGAAAGCTGAGGAATGCGCTTTGCTCGCCATTTAATTTATTGCTTTCTCTTATTTCAATACTAATCATTGTTTTCATCCTTTCGTTTTTATAGTTTAGGGCTTGTCCCAGTGTCAATATTATATAACATATTGATATGGATTGCAAGAGTTTTCTTGAAATATTTTCATAAAATAAAACAGCCCCCGATTTTACTCGAAGGCTGTTTCCAAAAAGGAGGAGGAATATATTGTAAACAGGTAGTCAGCCTGATACAACCATTATTATTTTCGTTGACAGAAATCAAGGCTTATCCATCCAGCACCAGACTTTAATCTGCCCCACTTGGTTGCCCCTGTGCCGCTTGATTCCTCAACTATGGTATAAATGCCCTTGTCTTTAATAACACCCGTTATGGCAAAGCCTGTGCCTGCGCCTTTACGGATATTTAACACATCTGCTGTTACCTTAACCAAATAATGGCTAAAAACTGGCTTCGGTTGTGGAGCCGGTGCATTAACTAATGATAGAAATTTAACATCAACTGGGCTATTTATTGCACTTGTCCCTGCTGTGTTTTTATTTATTACAGCCCTGTTCCCGCTAATTGATGCAACAATCCAATTTTGGTTCTTAACCCAACTTGGGATATCTTTACCCCCAAAATAAACAGCGTTATTTGCTAATTTTACAACATCCCCAGCCTTTATACTGGTTGTTGGGGCTGGTTCAGGTTTTGGTTGTGATGCAGGGCTTGTACCACTTCCAAGAATTTTATTAACCTCATCAGCTATATATCCATGTCTTTCATATAGGTATTCGCCGGGGCAGCTTTTATTTGCAAACCAACGGTGAACTGTCATGTTTTGTTTATCAACCTGCCCAATAAGGTTTTTATCGCCTTTCCATAACAGTTTTTTAATCCCATTCCTCTTGCATATATCAGCAACTAATTTAATAGTGGCATTGAGGGCTGCAGCAGTTACTGCATAGGGGTGCGTGGTATCACTTGCGACCTCAATAGTTATTGCTCTATTATCGTTAGCAGCACTTGAAGAGCACCAACTTCTATCTTTTTCTTCGCAATACATCCCAATTCTTCCGTCGGGTCCTACCCCATAATTAGAACTGGCTTGGCGAGATGTTGGCGCGAATACATTACCCAAAGATTCCACGGAAGCTTGCCCAACAACACAATGAATAGTAATGGTATCTATTGCATGATTTCTTGGGCTTGTTTTGTTTGGTGATATCTTTGTATAGTTTACTAATGAACTATTACTCATTTTATTTACCTCCTCAATGGACTTGGCATATTTATTGAAATAACCCTGCCCATAATTTGCCCGGCGAACTTTTACTGCATCGCTTTGGTCAGCCGGACGCTCATAATCTAATAAAACAGCATCTGATGCTTCCCTAACTGTTTTCGATTTTGAAAGAATGACCATTAAGTTTTTATAGCCTTGTAATTCTTTCCATAAGAATTCGAGCTGCATTTCAAGGTCTCCAATTGATGTTTTCATATTTTTGCAGAAATTAAATAATGATTCCTTTCTACTCCAATATGTCCACTGTGCAAGCCCATATCCCGCCGAATCCTTAATAAAATTAGTGTACCTACCATTATCAACTGCAATGGTATATTGGGCGTCTGTCATGCCCAATTTCTTTTCATAGGTATTCTGAAGATTGCAAGGATTGAGAGCACTCTCGGCATAAAGGTTTCCCATAACTCCAGCGACGGAATGGTCACCTAATCCTTTATTTTTCAGAAAGTTCCATATCTTTTGTTCATTTGTGCCCCCAATCAATGCCATCTTCTTATCCTCCTATTCTTTATCTTCTTTGGTTTCTTCCCCGGCTTTTAACCTTGCGGCGTCTACCATGCCCTCGCCTATAATATAGGCAATAAGTGTGGAAGCTGCAGTAATAATAGCCACAACCTGCTCAATCGTTAAATCGTTGACCCCAAATGCTACCAATAGGGCTGTAACAAACCCGATAACCGCCGCCCAGAATTTGCGGCTTGTCAGCTTTTGTTTCCAATTAACCTTGTCCATTATTTGATTCCTCCTTTTTATCTTTGTATTTTTCTTTTATCTTGCGGTTCTTGATTGATGCTAATGCTACAATTTCAACCGTCCAAAATGCAAACCAGCATTGGGTTAATGTCGAAGAAATCTCCATTAACCCTTTGAATTGTAGAATGAAGGCAGCAATCGTGAAAAATGTTACCGCAAAGATAGAGATAAATACTATGTAGTCCGAGAATTGCCTTTTCTTTTTTGTCAATCGTCTACTACCCCTGCTATAATATCCCATGATTTCCACCTCCTTAATTCTTTTTAATTCCGTCAATATCCTCAATTCTTTTCCATGCAGATTTCAAAGATTGTTCAGTAGTAATTAACCTATCTCGCATTTCTTTAATCTCTGATTTCATGCCATTAAATTCGCTTTTGATTTCAACAATTCCATTACCTATGTTTTCCAGTTTTACAATTACTGTGGTCATTTGAGAAGCTTCTTTTTGGTTATCAGTTTTCTGGTTTCTTTTCATATTTGACAAGCCAGAATAAATTCCAAATGTCAATGAAATTGCAGAAATCACCAATGCTACCTCAATAGTCATATTTTCATTCCTCCTTCATCAGTTGATATTTGAGGAGGGATGGAGGCTGAAATCCCCCCTCCCTTCCTGCAATTTACTCTGCCAAATCTGCACAATCTAAATCAATTAGAACCTGTTTCACTTGATCCTTAATTCTGTCAGGAACTTCATTAAAGAATTTTACTCCTTTAATAATAAGAGTTGCATATACAACAGCCATTTCTTCTTCCTCCTTTCTAAATAGAAATTTTATGATTAGTCTAAATAACATCAGACTTCACCATCCAAAATTCTTTGTACCTCGTTTCTCAACTTTTCCGGCACATCCTCGATTGTTTTTAGCCCTTTTTTAATAAGGTCTGCATATACTCTCGCCATAACTTAACCTCCAATCAATTCATAGGCTTCAACTAATGCAAGTTGGGTGCTTGTTAGTTGAGCATTTAAATCACTAACCTGTTTATCCATAAGTTCAATATATTCATCTTTACCATATTGAACTTCATTGTAACTAAACAAGTTATCAACAACTTCCCCGTCCTCTGTTACTGGCTGAATATCCGTGTGCACATACACGGTATCAGCGCCAATAATTAAATTTTTAGCCTGAGCTGCACTACCCTGAATTCTTCCCATGTCTCTCATGACGTTACCACCTTTCCTTTTATTTTAGATTTATAATAGTCATCAAAATATGGTTTTAATGGCTTAATATATTTAACTGTTAACCGATATCCGTTGCACCATATTAGCCAACCATTATATGAGTTTCCTGCGCACCAATCTGAATAGCTTATATAACCTCCCCTTTTAATTTTATTTAATATGTTGAGCATTTTTCTTTTGAATCTCTTGCAGGTTCTTTTTCTTAACAATTTATAACCATAAAAATGTCTGTATCCAACGAAGTCAATTCCTCTGGTTGCTGTTGGAAATACTTGCCAATTTGATTTAATTGTTAGCTTTAATTCGTTTCTCAAATATGAGTTCATTTTGCATCTTAAATCATGTAAAAACTCCTTTGATTCATGTAAAATAACAACATCATCCATATACCTAATAATATATTTTACTTCACAAACTTCCTTCAGCCAGTGGTCAAAATATGCAAGATAGAAGTTCGCCAAATACTGAGAGAGGTATGACCCTATTGGAATCCCTGTATCCCCCGGTATGCTATCAATAATTTTATCAAGTAATTCCAATAAAGCTAAATCCTTAATCTTCTTTCTTAAAAGATTCTTGAGTATTATATGGTTAATATTTGGATAAAATTTATTGATGTCAATCTTTAAGCAATACTGGGTTCCAAATTTGTCTAACATATATTTATCAACTAATTTACTTGCATAATGAATTCCTCTCTTGTTTAATGATGCACAAGTGAAATTTGTGAATACCTCATTAAATATTTTCTCAATTTGTAACATAATAGCCCATTGAATAATTCTATCAGGGAAATATGGAAGTTTTGATAGAACCCTTTCTTTGCCTTTATCTACAATCGTCGAAACTATATATGGGCTAACTTCATATGTTTTATTCTTTAACATTTCTTGTACTTGCATTAGATAAAAATCTGGGTTCGAATCAACCATTTTTACTTCTTTATAAAACAGTTTATCTTTCCTTGCATTTCTGTGGGCTTCTCTTAAATTATCAATATCATATATTTTGTCATAAATATTTCCATAACGCTTCATAAGTTATCTCCCTGATGTTTTGTAGTACTGAGCCTTTGAACTTATTAAATAAGCCTACCAACACAGTAAGAAAAGTCGTCTATATTTTGCCAAGAGGCAGGGCAGTTGGTGTTACTCAATTTATTATTTCCAAAACTTTAGGTGCGTGCTGAGATTCGCATTCGAATTCGAAGTGGAATTGTTCACATTGAGATAGAAAGTACCTGCATTATCTGCATTAGTCCAATTACTGCCGAAATTCGGAAGGTAGGAAGCATTCAGATTAGTGTTATCGGTTTTTTTGTATCTATCTGTGACCCAGCCACACACCAACTGCCCATATTAAATTTTTATAAAAACATCAGGCGCGCGCTGAGACGCGCAAACGAATACGAAGCGGAATAGCTCACATAGAGATAGAAAGCACCCGCATAA
>Ga0265295_1005060_pt1 | contig 17207 bp, 20 predicted proteins | sample Munlansysbiofilm_FD_192503 | JGI IMG/M metagenome (GOLD analysis project Ga0265295, IMG submission 192503) | Leachate microbial communities from a municipal landfill in Southern Ontario, Canada - Methane capture system biofilm | ecosystem: Engineered > Solid waste > Landfill > Unclassified ...
CGCACCAATTGGAACTTCGTCTTTTAAAGAAGCTTTTTTTGCTTCTTTAATCGCTAAGCTCATGTAATACTCGTCTTTATTTGTCATCTTCAAATCGGTTAACCTTGCCAATAACTTCATGGAATTCTCTTGATCTTGGTTCATAGGATTCGCTTGCCCCAACTAGGACAATCTCATCATCGTATCTCGCTGGCTTGCCATTAATTAGACGTTGTGTCCGTGTGGCTGGTTGCCCACTAACCACACAAATCGCTGTCAGTTTAACGACAAACTCTGCCACCGCAAGTAACTGCGGCATTGGCCCAAACGGCTCGCCTCTAAAGTCTCTATCAAGGCCACCCACAATGACGCGAATGCCTTTATTCGCTAGATATTCAGCCACATCAACGACTTCATCGTCTAAAAACTGAGCCTCGTCGATAACAACCGCGTGCGTATTTTCCTTGATGTGATCCAAGATTTCCCTGGCTTGATTGATATTGATTGATTTTGCTTTTGTTTTATTATGAGAAACGATTTCATCGGTCGCGTATCGATTATCGATGGTTGGCTTAAAAACCAAAACGTTTTTCTTGGCGTATTCTAATCTGCGAATACGTCTGATGATTTCTTCTGTTTTACCTGCAAACATTGGTCCGCAGACGACTTCAATCCAGCCGCCAAAAATTGGTTGATGCATCGTGTTCCACCTCATTTTAATGTTATGATTTATTGTGATTATTATATTCGACAAAATAAAAAGAGAATGACCTTAGTTAATCTCGCTACTTCTAGTATAAGGAAAACAAATCAAAGAATCAACCCTATTTTTTATGAAATAATTTTCATTGAAAAACCCATAAATAATCCTAGGTAAAATGAAGAAAAACGTAGCTTTTTAGGCTACGTCTATTTCTTCTTAATGACTGATTATTTCTTTGTGTCAATACCATAACGTTTGTTAAATTTGTCAACACGCCCAGCTACTGCTGTGAATGTATCTTGACCCGTATAGAAAGGGTGACAATTTGAACATGTATCAACGCGAATTTCTTTTGCTGTTGAACCTAATTCAAATTCGTTACCGCAAGTTACACAGTGGCATTTAACAACTTGGTATTTTGGATGAATTTTTTCTTTCATATCCATTCTCCTTCCGCCATAGACGTTTCGTCCATAGTAAGTTTCCGATATATTATATCATAGACTTTTTAATAACTCAAACCTTTTTTAACTGAAATTCGAGTTAATATTTCTTTTCCACAAACCACTCTTTTGAAATGGCTAAAAACTTATTTGCCAAAATCCCTGTAAATATGCCCGCAGGAATACTTAGAAATAGCATGATCGGTGCATAAAATGTCACCACTTCCGCAAAAATAAACCTTGCGGCAAGAATTTGACCAAAGACGTGCATGATGGAGCCCATCACAGAAACACCAACAAGAGAAAACTTATCAAGCATTCTAACGATGACAATCGTAAGGATTGAAAACACCCCACCCGTTAAGCTAAGCATAAAGGTTGGTCCAAACCCTGATGGCCCAAGAAGACCTGCAACAAAGATGCGCATTAAGCCCACAATGATTGCTTCTTTTGGAGAATATACAAAAACCACGATGAGTGTAATGATATTCGCAAACCCAATTTTGAATGCCGTTCCAGGAATAATCGGAATATACATTTCTAAGATATTTACGACCACGGCAATCGCTGTAAAGATTGCAAGCAGCACCAATTTTTTTATACTCATCCAATGATCACATCCGTATCGTTACTAAATTCTATGGTGACAAAATTAGGTAAACAAACGATCGGTGCGACATCCGAATAACCTTGTCTACTACAAATATTATAAGGACTCTTTTCCTTACTAACTCTGATTTTATTTTCTTTATACTGAATTTCAACCACGCCAAGTGCCCCTCTGACATAAAAGAGGTTTTGATACACCACAATTGTTTTTCCAAACTCGAGTGGAATTACCTCGCTTGAAGTGGTTAAGTCAAACCCATCAATTTCAGGTTTTTCGGTTAAAACAATCACGTTTGATGGGTTATTTGCTACGTATGACCCATCCTTTAATGAGATCTGCATCACCGCTTGATTCGAAACCTTCACATAAGCAATCTCGCCTTTAACTCTAGTTGCGATACTAAAAATTAACAGGCCTCCGAGTAGAATTAAGGCAACGCCAATTAACAAAAAATCATTCTTCTTTTTCTTTGTCATGATTAGCACCTTTTTTCTTTTCGTTGATTGATAGTAAAACGATAATGATACCACCAACAATCACGACCCCGCCTAGAATGTAGGCAATCGACTCAACGTCGTTTGGTCTTGATTCGGTTTCTTCTTCTACCCTAAGCTCGACTTCAGTATCCTCAAGCATCGTATTAATCTTACCATCGTACATAAAAAAGATTGCTTCAATGCCTAAATTTTCAACGACCGCCTTTGCCTCATCAAAAGGCATATTAAAGATAGCGGTTGATAACCCATCCAAATGACCCGAGTCATCACCGATGAGTGTCACTGCGTGATAGTACTGTTTTGGTAAGTAATCTTTTGGTGAGATGATGTGATGGTATCTAATCTCATCATAAGTGAAGAATTGTTCAAAATTACCTGAGGTAACAATCGCCTTATCGGTATTTGAAACCACCGCGTATAAGCCTAACATCGGATTCACCGGGTGTCTTAAGCCTAAACGCCAGTCTCTATTTTCCGGGTGTTTGCCTACCGCAATATTTGAACTTCCTGCGTTAATCATATAGGTTGTAATGCCTTGTTCTTCTAAATAGTCAACTGCCTTTTGAGTCGCATAGCCTTTCGCAAGTGCCCCTAGATCAAGTTTCACATTTTCATTCGTAAATCGAACCGTAAGATTTGTTTCATTTAGTATGACTTCACCAAAGGTCACACGACCAAGCGCATCAATCTCATTCATTAATTGATCAAAATCTGCCTTAGGCATGTCATCGTAACCAAAAGAGGTAATGCCTTGTTTGATTAAATCAACGGCCCTACCAATCGAGACATCAAAATAGCCATTCGTCTCTAAATAGAGCGCTTTAGCCTCTAAGAGTAAGTCAAACAATTTTTGACTAACGACGACTGGTTCATCAAACGCTTTTTGATTGACGTCATAAATACTTGTTTGTCCATAAAAAGGGTTACTTAAGTAGTCATTAACCCCATCAAAATCGTCGTCCTTAAAATTGAAATTATTCGATATAATTGTGTACTCTTGATAGATTTTTTCAATTTCATTTAAGTCTTCTTCGGTTGCGTTATATAGTGTCACGGTAATACTCGTGTACATATAATCGGTCATAGACCTTACCAAAGGCTCATCACTTGCATAAACATTTACTTTAAAGAACGCACCTGAAAGTAGTGCAAGTCCTAAAATCATTCCCATTATTTTTTTCATATTATCGCTCATTTCCATTTCGTATTATATCATATATAATAATCAAAAACACCCTAGATTTCATTAAAAACACTTACAATGGCCAATTATGTGTAAATATAGATACTTACTGAGTATATAAAATGAGAAGAGGAATTCCACAATAAGTCATAAGAAAAAGCACCTCCACAAGGGAAGTGCTTTGTTGTTATAATTTGATGTCTACTGGTGTGCCATCTGGATTTGGATGGTTCTTTAAGTACTCTAAAATTGGGTTATAATGTTTGTCTGGTTTTCCTGGTTTACATCTTGAAATCTTACCCGCTTTACCGGTCACAATTTCAGTAGCAAACGCATGACACCCAGGTGTCCCACACGCACCACAGTTGTAGTTTGGTAACATCTTTTCTACTTCTGCAATACGTTCATCTTCAAATACTTCTAGGTATTTAGCCGCTAAGGCTAAACCTAGTCCTAATAATAATCCTAGACCACCGATAACTAAAGTTGCATTTAACATTATTTGCCGATCTCCTTTATTTTATCTAGTGCTTCTCTTATTGTACAACCACCACTAATTGCACACGCATCGCACCCAGAAGCTTGTGCTTCGTGATACGCGTGTTCACAACTTTGTGGCACTGGGGTTTTTTTATTGACTAAAGTAATCACGATAAAGAAGAATACTAGTAATGCTAGTATCAAAATACCGATTAGTTCGCTAGGCATTAAATTAACCCTTGTAAACCTAAGAATGCGAGTGACATTAAGCCAGCAACCACAAGCGCAATTGGCATACCTTTAAACGCTTTTGGCACGTTAGCTGAGTCTAGACGAATACGGATCGCACTAAATGCAATAATGATTAAACCAAACCCTAGGGCTGTCCCAAAGGTGATGGTTAAGGCATCTAAATACCCGTTCGCACTTGAAATATTGGTTTGTGCAACCCCTAAGACCGCACAGTTCGTTGTAATCAGTGGTAAGAAAACCCCTAAACCACGATATAAACTTTCCACGTATTTCTTTAAAATCATTTCGACTAATTGAACCACTGCTGCGATAACTAAGATAAACGCAATCGTATCAATGTATTGAACATTGAGTGGTTCTAATACATAAAAGTATAGTGGGTATGTGATTGCGGTTGAGATCATCATAACAAACATAACCGCCGCACTCATTCCCCAAACGTTACTCATCTTTTTAGAAACACCTAAGAATGAACAAATCCCTAAGAACTTCATTAAGATGACGTTTTGAATTAGCATCGAGCTAATCAGTGAAACAAAGAATACTTCTAAGGTCATTATTTAGCCCTCGCTTTCGCTTTATTTAACTTCTTCTTAAGTTCCATGTGTTGGCCATAAGCGGTAAACCCGGCTAATAAAATACCAATCACTAAGAATGCACCCGGAGGTGATACAAGAACGCTCCAAGCAAATTCACTTGGGAAAATTTGCCAAGTAAATTCAAATGGCAATGGCAATAACACACCAAATGAGAAACTACCCTTACCTAAGACTTCTCTAACTAAACCAATTAATGAGATCGATAAGGTAAACCCAGTGGCACTACCAAGACCATCAACGATTGAATTTAATACGGTATTCTTAGAAGCGAACGATTCTGCTCTACCTAAAACAATACAGTTAACCGCGATTAGCGCAATAAACACACCTAAGCTTGATGCTAACGCTGGTGCGTACGCATCAACAAACATCTTTAACGCCGTTACAAGTGTTGCAATAATAACGATGTAGGCAGGAATACGCACGTCTGACGGAATTAATTTTCTTAGTAATGAAATAATCCCATTACTAAATGATAGAATGATGATGACTAAAATCCCCATCCCAAATGCGGATTCAAAACTACTCGTTACCGCAAGGGCAGGACACATACCTAACATCATTTTGAAGGTTGCATTTTCTTTTAACACACCCGTCATGAAGATGTCTTTTTTCTTTAAAGTTACGGTTTCAGACATGTTATGCCACCCCCTTAATTGCATCTAAGATATTAACGATCACAGGCTTGGTATACGTACTTGCTCCAGCAAATCCGTCAACCTCTTCTGTTCCGTTATTGTAAGTGGTTGTGTACGTATCGATACTTACACCCACCAAGCTATTTAAATATGGAATAATTCTTGCTGCAAAACGTTCGGTGTGTTCACTTGATAGGATGTAAACACCCGTGATGATACCATTTGTATCCACACCAACCGCTAGCTTAATATAATCAAGCACACCCGCTTCGTGTCTTGGAATTCCGTCAATACCATCAGTACCAACAAACACATAGCCAGTCACTTCGTTTGCTGCATTTTTGATGATTTTCTTTTCTAATAAGATATCGGTTGTAACAAAACTTGCGTCATCTTCCATCGAATCAAAATCAGCTGACACGTACTGATACACATCAAATGACTCATGTACTGTTTTGATTTCAGCCAGTGCTGCCTTGATGACACCCAAGGTCATTGTAGCGCCTGAAACGTCATCGACGTCTGTGTAACTGTTGATACCAACACCAGCAAGTGCGTCTAAGTAAGGAATGACGTTTGAAACATAGCTTGCGGTATGTTCGTGTTCTAACATCATCGTCCCTAGAATGACACCATTTTGGTCAACCCCAACGATGAAGTTGAAACGTTTTAAAGTGGCATCATAATCATGTAGTTGAGCCGTACCAGTTGCTGTATACGCGTAACCAACCACTTGATTTAAACTGTTTAAAATAACTTCTTTTTTCGTTACCTTATCTGTAGCAACAAAGTTTGGATCTTCAATTTTAGTCGCATACACACCAAAGATTTCTTCGTAAGAGTCAAATCCTTCAAAGCGTTCTTTTACCTTCGCTAAGATGGATTGAATCACAGGCATTGTGAACTCACTTGCACCAGCAACTAAATCCACCGTTTCAAAGCTATCAATTGAGACATCAACTAAGTTAGTGAAGTAAGGTAAAATCTTGTCTACATAAGATTGTGTGTGCTCGTGTTCCAAGATGGTTGTGCCTAAAATCTTACCATCAATTGATAAACCGACCAATAAGTCAAGTTTTGCCGGTCCGTCATGGTAAGGAATGCCATTAGCGATACCCGTACCCACATAAGCGATCCCAATCACTTGGTTTAAGTCGTTATAGATTAATTCTCTTGATAATAACACATCATCTGCAACAAATTCTGCGTCTAATTCTTTTCTTTCGTAATTACCAAAGACTAAGATGTATGGGTCTTTTGGTACCATTGGTTTAACTGTGATTTCTAAGTTTTTCGCAATCTCAGTTAAGACCTTTTCTACCACTGGCATCGAATAAGCCGAAGCCCCTGCCTCACCATCGATGTTTTTAAAGTCAGCGATGTTTTGGTTTTTAGCATTATTATAGAATGTGTTTAATTTGCTGACAAAACTTTCAGTATGTTCTGAATATTCGGTTTGAATATTAATGAACTTACCTGATTTATCAACGACCACACTAATTCTTAATTCGTCTTTGCCATCATGTCCAGGAATACCTTCTGCGTATTCACTACCAACAAAATAGTAGCCAATCACATCAGATCCTTTTTTGATTTCAACTTTTTTAGAAATAATCGTTGAATCTACACTCACTTCAGTAAAGTCTGTTGCTTCACTAAAATACACTTGGTATTCTTTTAAAGCGTCTTTCTTATCTAAATTCTTATATAAAATACCATAACCTAGGATAAAGCTGATTGAAACAACCAGTAGTATACCAAAGTTGATTAGTAATCCTCTATTTTCTCTACTCATTATTTCACCGCCTCATTATATGCGCTAACGGCTGCCGCTACGATTAGTTTTACTGTGTTAAACCCTTGAGAGGTACCACCAGCACTGGCATCAATTTGTGGACCTTTTGCAGGAATGTCCGCTAAAGCAGTCCCTTCAAATTGAAGCGCACGTGATAGAATACCTGCTTGATACGATGGTGTTTGATTGAAATCAACGATTTCAATACCAACAATTGTTCCATCTTTGTCAAAACCAACAATCATGTCGATGTAACCAAAGCCATTGGCTTGTTTACCCATCACTAAGTAACCAATCACATTGCCGCCTTCTTTAGCCACAATCACCTTTGAAACGATATCTGATGTGTACTCAAGAACTTCTTGGTCATCAATGGTTGGAAATATTTCTTTATATGCCTTTAATTCGGCTTCTAACTTATTTTTCGCAATGATTGGTGCGGTAATTTGGTTGGAAAAACCAATCAAAATGCCACACGCGATTCCAACCAATGTTAGAACTAACGCTGTTTTAAATATTTTCATTAGTTTAAACCTCCCATCCCAATAAATGCAACTAGGCCTAAGGCCGCTAAGCTAACGACATAGCCAATGATAAACTTCCATGAATATTTATTTGTTGACCACTTGTAATAATCAAGTAATGCCACAAACATGTTTGAAATGATAATCGCAAACGCAACACCTTCTGGGTAGGCACCGAACAAACGGATGAATGCGGCAATGACACCGACCATTAATCCATAAATCCAACGACCCGGTCTTGTGTATGGTGAAGTTACTGGGTCTGTAATCATGAAGACTGCCCCAAATAATAGCCCACCACCAAGCACATGGAATAATGTCGTTTCTACTAAGTTCTTAGATCCTTGTGCAATCGCTGCGATAAAGATAATCACGCTAAATGATAACACCATAGATAAGGTCACTCTAAAGTCAGCTGCTTTTCTAATGAATAAGTAAGCCGCACCAACGAGAATTAAAATCGCACTGATTTCACCCATTGACCCTGGAATGTTACCTAAGAATAAATCAATTAGTTTGTAATCTTGTAAAACGGTCGGGATGTTTAACATCGCATCTTTTACCGCACCAAGTGGGGTTGCCCCTACAGCAGCGTCAATACCTGCGTATTTAAATTGGCTCGCAAATGAAAGCCCAATAAACACACGACCAATCGCTGCTGGGTTAAAGATGTTCGAGCCTAACCCACCAAAGAATAACTTAGCAACCACAATCCCAAAGAATGCCCCAACCGCAACCACATATAGGTTTAAGGTCGAAGGAATGATCATCGCAAAGATGATCGCACTCACTAATGGCGCTGTGACGTTATTAATGGTTAATTTTTCAAAGCGTGCTTTAAAGCGGTTTTTAAACCCTTTAACTGATGGATGAACCATCACACGCATCATCATACCGATGGCTTCTGCCACCACCATAATGACTACGGATAATAAAATTCTGATAATCGCATCCCATCCAAAACGGTAAATTGCGAATACCACCACTGGTAGTAAGGCAATTAACACGTCAACCATCATGCGTTTTACACTGGTTTCTTTGCGGATGTATGGACTTGTCTGTTTCGCATAGTTCATATGATCTTACCCCTTATTTTCTAATGAATCGTTTTGCTTGTCTCATGGTTTCTGTTAAATGAATCTTAGAAGGACATGTGAATGAGCAAAGACCGCATTCAATACATTTATTTACACCTAACGCTTCAACTGCTTCTTTATCGCGTTCTTTATACGCGTTCATGATTTGAACTGGTTGAATATTCACTGGACAAGAATACACACAAGACGCACAGTGAATACAAGGTTCAGGTTCCACGACGTTTTCATCAAATACGATTAAACTTGTACAAGTCTTCGTGACGATTAAATCGTCATTTTGTAGTGAATTACCCATCATTGGCCCACCAACGATGACCGCTTTTGGTTTATCATTTTCTGTGTATCCACCACACATTTCGATTAAATCACGAACTGGTGTTCCAATACGAACTCTAAAGTTCTTCGATTCTTTAATCCCATCACCTGAGATTGAGAAGAAACGTTCAGTGATTGGAATGTTTCTACGAATCGCACGATACATACCATATAGGGTTGCAACGTTAAACACAACAACGCCATACTTAGCAGTTAATTCACCCGGTGGTACTGAAATACCTGTAGATGATTTAATGGTTTCAACTTCCCAACCTGCTGGGTAGTAGTTTCCAACTCTTTTAACTTCTAAATCAAACTTCGAAAATTCTGCAAATTGTGATTCTAATACACCAGCTAATTCTGGGTATTTTGCTTTTACTGCAATAACCCCTTTAGTCGCTCCTAAGGCTCTCATTGAAAGTGTTAAACCTTCAACGATTTCTTTGGCTTTATCAAGGATTAACTTGTAGTCTGAGATTAGATGTGGTTCACATTCAACCCCATTAGCAACCACCGTGTGGATGGTTTCTTTGGTTTGGAGTTTTACATAGGTTGGAAAGCCTGAACCACCAAGTCCGGACAATCCAGAATCTTTAATGATTTTAATGTAATCTTCCTTGCTTAGTTGTTCAATATCCTCGTCAGTTCTTGGCACACAAGACTCATGTAAAACATACTTCTTGTCGTTTTGAACAATCATACAGTCAACGGTTTGACCACTGCTGTGAATCTTTTTTTCAGTACCTACAACATAACCTGACACAGTGGAATGGATTGGTTGCTCAAAAAACGCACCTTTTCTTGTTCCAATGAGTTCACCGACTTTAACGTATTGTCCATCGATCACACAAGATTCCCCAGCAGGGCATCTTAGGTCTGTGGTTGGGTAATACAAAAAGTCTGCTTCTAAATAGTGAATTACTTCTTGGCTTTTTCTTTCGTGTTTGCCATCAGGAAGGCATTTTGTTTTTTCAATCATCGTTTCACCTCATTTGAATGTCTATTGATAAATCGGAAAACGATCCATCAATGACACGACCTCTTTCTTAATATTTTCTATGCTGTCTTTATTTCTTAAGGCACAATCAATTAAATTGGCCACTATTACCATATCTTCTTCTTTTAATCCTCGGCTGGTTACCGCTGGGGTACCTAACCTTATACCACTCGTTATTGCTGGTTTTAATTCATCATAAGGAATGGTGTTTTTATTACATGTGATGTTCACAGATGAAAGAATACTTGCTGCTTCTTTACCTGTTTTACCAATCGAGTGATACACATCAACAAGCAGTAAATGATTGTCCGTACCACCAGAGACGATGCGGTAGCCAAGTGTTTCTAAGCGTTTGGCTAAGGTTTGCGCATTCTTGATGACCTGTTGTTGATAGACGTTAAATGAGTCATCTAGGGCTTCAAAGAACGCCGTTGCTTTTGCGGCAATCACGTGCATCAAAGGCCCTCCTTGAATCCCAGGAAACACTTGTCGGTTGATTATTTTTGACAATGCCTCGTCGTTTGTTAAAATTACACCACCACGTGGCCCTCTTAAGGTTTTGTGGGTGGTGGTTGTCACAACGTGTGCGTATGGCATTGGGTTTTGATGAAGCCCTGCAGCAATTAGTCCTGCGATGTGTGCCATATCAACTAGTAATTTAGCACCCACCTCATCGGCGATCTCTCGGAATTTCTTAAAGTCGATTGCTCTTGGATAAGCCGAAGCCCCCGCGATGATCAACTGTGGTTTTTCTCTTAAAGCGATTTGTCTAACTGCTTCGTAATCAATGGTTTCAGTTTCTTTATTAACCCCATAGGTCACACCGACGTAATCAGCCCCACTAAAACTCAAATGATAGCCATGCGTTAAGTGACCACCTTCGTTTAACCCCATCCCTAAGATTTTTTCACCCGGTTTAATTAAACTTCTAATGGCCGCCATGTTGGCTTGTGAGCCACTGTGTGGTTGAACATTCGCATAACCAGCATCAAATAATTGACAAATGCGTTTGATGGCTAAGTTTTCGATGACATCGACGTACTCACACCCATCGTAATACCGTTTTGAAGGATACCCTTCGGCGTATTTATTGGTTAAAACCGATCCTTGTAAAAAAAGCACTTCTTTAGAGACAAAGTTTTCAGACGCAATCAATTCGATGTGCGATTCTTGCCTTTTCTCTTCTTGTTTAAGTGCGTCTAAAACAAGACTATCTTTATTACTTATTCCTAGCATTGGCATCCCCCTTATATTTTTCTACTTATTCTTGATGTACATTGCTAATTCATCCGTATCAAATATCAGCACTTCATCGTGTGAGGTTGGCATGTTTTTTCCAACGTAATCCGCACGAATCGGTAGTTCCCTATGGCCTCTGTCGACTAAAACGAGAAACTCAATTTTTGACGGTCTTGCCATATCAACGACCGCATCAAGGGCCGCTCGAACACTTCTTCCGGTATAAAGCACGTCATCAATTAAAATCACATTCTTATCTTTAATATCCACCTTGACTGGTTTTTGAGGGACTTTTTTATCGTCGTCTCGATAACCTCTAATGTCTAATTCGTAAAGTGGCACATCGATGCCAGTAAAGACTTCTAAATTCTTTTTTACGATTTTCGCAATCGGTAATCCCTTTGATCTTATCCCAAACAAAACGATCCGACTTAAATCATCGTGTCGTTCAATGATTTCATGCGTTAAGCGTTTTAAGGTCTTACTTACTTGAATTGAATCTAGTACTTGTTTCATAGTTATCACCGTTAATATTATATATTACAACCCTTTAAATTACTAGTGTAAATCGGTTGACAAGTGCGATTTTAACATAATATCTCATAATAAAAAAGAGCAATTTTCAGCCATTTTATGAGTTTTTGTTTATGATGTCTTACATTCTTTATAAAATCAGTCTTTTATAACACTTTAAATCACTCAATTAAACTGGATTTTTTGTTAATTTTATACATCTTTTAATGCCCTTGTCAAGAATTGATAAACGCCCTATTAACGCGTTTATCAATCATCTATTCAAACGAGTATCATTACGAATATCACAATCACCCTTACAAAAATAACAATAAAATCTTAGAAAGATTATAATTTAAAGCGGATTTACGTAAAAAAAAAGCTAAGTATTTCTACTTAACTTTGAAATCACTAGTCTCTTGTGACGTTGTGGAAAACTTCTTGAACGTCATCTAGCTCATCAAATTGAGCCATCATACGGTCAAATAATTCCAAATCATGACCTTCTAAGGTCGTCTCAGCAAGTGGTAACCACATCACTGCATCAACCTCTAAATCTAGTTCTGGTTTTTTATCTAAGAGTGTTGTTCTAATTTGATTGTATTGTTGTGCATCAGCAGTGATTGTAACAAATTCTTCATCAACTTCTAAATCTGAAATATCACAATCCCCTTCAAGGAGAATTTCATAAACTTCGTCCTCAGTTAACCCTTGGAAAGTGAAGACCGCCTTGTTTTCAAACATGTGCAAGACAGACCCTAGTTTACCACCATTTTTATTGAATATGGTTCTAACTTCTGCAATCGTACGATTAACGTTATCGGTTAATGCCTCAACAATTAATTGTGAATTGCCAGGACCAAACCCTTCGTATCTTGCGGCGATGTAGGCTTCATCTGATCCACCTTTTGCTTTTTCAATCGCACGGCTAATGACGTCAGCGGACACTTGGTCTTTTTTCGCTTTCTCAATAATCTTCTTTAAAGAAACATTTGATTCTGGATCTGGAATGCCAGCTTTTGCTGCCATGTAGATTTCTTTTCCGTATTTTGCGTATAATTTACTTTTTGCCGCAGCGGTTTTTGCCATTGCGACCTTTCTTACTTCATGTGCTCTTCCCATAATTTCACCCTAACCTAAAAATATCTCTCTATAACGTTTTAACGAATCATTGATAATGTCTTCTGCTGCTTTTTTATCCCCAATATCTAGGATGTATGTTTTCTTACCTTCTAATGACTTATACACTTCAAAAAAGTGTCCCATTTCATTTAATAAATGCCCTGGTAATTCCGAGATGTCATTGTACTGCGCAAGCGATGGATCCCCAACGGCAATCGCAATAATCTTTTCATCGACTTGGTCAGAATCAATCATTTTAATAACCCCAATCGGAATACAGTTAACAAGCGATAGTGGCTCAATGTCTTCTTGACAAAGCACTAACACGTCAAGTGGGTCATTGTCTCCGGCATAGGTTCTTGGAATAAACCCATAATTGGCCGGGTAGTGAGTCGATGTGTACAAGACTCTATCTAAAATTATCATGCCGGTATCTTTATCTAATTCGTATTTTTTCTTACTGCCTTTTGATATCTCGATACAAGCTACAAAGCGTTCTGGCGAAATGCGATTTTCGTCTATATCATGCCATATATTCATAAACGCCCTCCTTAGTCACATCTATTCTATCATTTTATTGTCAAAAAAACACCTAAAAAATGATAGGTGTTTGATTTTTTTTACATTAAGTTACTTTGATACCTGAATATTCATTCATTTTATAAGACGCCAATGCCTCTTAAAGCCATTAAGACGAAATAGAAGATGAAGATGCCAGTTGAACCCCAAATAATTGGGTGAATTTCTTTTGAACGGTTTGTCACGATTCTTGTGACCACATACATAATAAACCCAAACGCAATCCCATAAGTAATGTTATAGGCAAGTGTCATGATAATCACCGTAAAGAATGCAGGAATCGCTTCAGTTAAATCTTCCCACTTCACATCGGCAAAACTTGAAACCATCATAATACCAACAATGATTAAGGCTGGTGCGGTTGCGGCCCCTGGAATGATGCCAGCAATCGGTGCAGCAAAAATCATTAATAAGAATAGAACAGATGTGACAACACTCGTTAAACCAGTCTTACCACCAACCTCGATACCTGCCGCACTTTCAACGTAGGTTGTCACGTTTGACGTACCAATCAATGCCCCTGTTGTGGTTGCGATTGCATCGGCAAGCAGTGCTTTTTCCATCTTGGTTTTAAACCCTTTTGAATTTTCCATGGCGTCCATGTCTTCATCGGTGAAAATACCCGTTTTACGACCGGTCCCAATAAACGTACCAATCGTATCAAACACATCAGATAACGTAAATGCGAAAATTGCTAAGAACGCCATTGGTAGACGGTTAACGTCACTAAATAACGTACCTAAACCATCAAATGCCGCAAAGAAGGTTTGATCAAGTTCTTTAAATGGTCCTGCAATATCAAATGAAATACCAGAAAGATTGGTTACGCCCATTGGAATACCAATGAGTGTGGTTGCGATAATACCAATTAGAATCGCACCTTTTACTTTAACTAAGATAAGAACTAACGTCAAAATTAAACCAATGATCATTAAAACCGATGGCGCAGTTGTAAACTTGTTTAACTCGGGTACTGCACCAAACTCAATGAGTCCAACGTTTAAAAAGCCAATGTAGGCAATAAATAACCCAATGCCGCCACCAATCGCGCTTTGTAAGAACTTAGGAATCGCCTTAATAATTGATTTACGCACACGAGTGACTGTAATCGCAATATTAAAGAGCCCTGAAATAAATACCAAACCAAGTGCTTCTTGCCAAGAAAATCCAAAGTTTAAAACAACGGTGTAAGTGAATAAGGCATTTAACCCCATCCCTGGCGCTTGTGCGTAAGGCACATTTGCGAATAAGCCCATAATTAGTGTACCAACGACCGCTGAGAAGATTGTTGCTAAGAATACCGCGCCGACAGGCATCCCTGCAACGCCTAAAATCGATGGATTGACAAACACAATGTAGACCATTGCAGTAAATGTCGTTACCCCCGCTAGTACTTCTTTAGATACGGTTGACCCAAGTTGTTCTAGCTTGAAAAACTGTTTAATTCTGTCCATTTTTTCTTGTTCTCCTTTTTTATTTTGTAAAAATGGTGTATTCAACACTAATCATCAAAAAAGAAAAATGCCCCTATTTTTGGTAAAATAGGTGGCATTTCTACATATGAAAACAAATAAAAAAATGGTTTTCATATCGTAGTCGCGACGTTATAGGCTCGCGGTAGAAACTTAGCCCCCATATTAGGCTGATTATACGATACATATTGAATACACGGCTATTATAACAAGCCCCCGTGAACTTGTAAACCCTAATAACGCTTACATGAATGAATTTAGAAATTCTTTGAATAACGAAAAAAAAGAAGGCTTTAGTCGCCTTCTCTTTTAGTTAAATTAGAATTGTGAGAAACGTTGCCCAAATGACACACAAGCGTCTTCGTCGTCTGAAGAAGGTGCTTCGTTTGCCATTAGTGGTTCTTCAAATAAAACAGCGGTTGTTTGGCCGATACGATCGGTCCAATCTTCCATCCATTCACCAGAACCCCAACCAAAGGATCCAAAGATGGCAATTTTCTTGCCTTCAAGACCTGCTTCTAGTTGTTCATACCATTCTAAGAACTCTTCAGCCTCCTCGAATGTGTCCCCCATTGCTGGGCAACCAAATGCGATTTTTTCGTATTGAAGAGCATCTTCAGGTGAGATTTCACTAATTTCTTTTAAGTCTGCATTTGCGCCTTCAGCAACTTTAATTGCCATTGCTTGTGTATTACCTGTTGCAGTCCAGTATGCTACTAATATATTACTCATAATTTAATCATCCTTTCTTTCACCTTAATTATATAAATATGGTGCTTAAGAGTCAAACGATACACTCTTTAAGAAAATACGCGATTAAAAATATAGTCGATTTGTTTTAGATAGTAATCGTTTGTAAAACAAGCCTCTATCTCGTCTTGATTCAACCACATCGTTACATTACCTTCTTTTAACAACAGGGTTTTGAAGCTTTGACGCTCGTTAAACGCTTCTTTGGTTAGACGTTGAATCAAGTCATAGGCGTCTTCTCTGGTTTGTCCTTTATCAATTAACTTAGTCATCACGCGCTGTGAATAAAGTGTATCAAAACTAAATGAAATGTTTTCAATCATTCGTTTCTCATTCACAACCAAACCCAACAGTGTTTGTTCATAACGATTTAGCATGTAGTCAAGTAGCGTTGTCGCGTCTTCAAAGATGATGCGTTCTGCACTCGAATGAGAGATATCTCTTTCGTGCCATAAGTTGATGTTTTCAAACGCTGGGGTGAGATACCCTCTTAAGACCCTACTACACCCACAAATGTTTTCACTTGAAATTGGGTTTTTCTTTTGAGGCATCGCAGATGACCCTTTTTGATTTTTACCAAAGGCTTCACTAACCTCACCAATTTCATTTCTTGATAGGTGTCGAATCTCAGTTGCGATTTTTTCTAGCGTGGAGCCGATAAGTGCAAGCACTGTCATATAATACGCGTGTGAGTCACGCGCTAAGACTTGAGTCGAACTTTTGGCTTGATTGATTTGTAGGCTTTCACAAACAATTGTCTCAACCATTGGATCGACATTTGCAAAATTACCAACAGCGCCACTTATCTTACCGACTTCAATGGTTTTTCTCGCCATCAAAAAACGCTCATAGTTACGTTTCATTTCATCGTAATAAAGCGCAAACTTAAACCCAAACGATGTCAAGTCTGCGTGCATGCCGTGCGTTCGACCTATACAAAGCGTGTCTTTATAACTGTAGGCAAGTCGTTTTAAAGTTGCCATAAAGCTTAAGATGTCTTGTTCTAGGATGTCATTGGCTTCTTTAAACTGAAGGGCATAAGCCGTATCAACCACATCGGTTGAAGTTAACCCATAGTGAATCCATTTTTTAGCCTCACTATTCATCCGGTTTGAGATGTTTCTTGTAAACGCGATGATGTCGTGTTTGGTTTCTTTTTCTAATGTTTTAATTTCTTCGATGTCGTAGGTTGCTTGTTCGATTTCCTTAAAAACAGCGGCGTCAAACAACCCTAATTTCATCCACGCATAGGATGCAGCAACTTCGACTTTAAATAGCGATTTAAAGCGATTATCTTCACTCCAAACGTTGGCCATAATTTGTCTTTGATATCTAGCAATCATGTCTTACCTCATATAATTCTAATAGATTGTGTAATAATGCATTAATGGTCATTGGACCGACACCACCTGGGACTGGC
>Ga0265295_1005062_pt1 | contig 17205 bp, 16 predicted proteins | sample Munlansysbiofilm_FD_192503 | JGI IMG/M metagenome (GOLD analysis project Ga0265295, IMG submission 192503) | Leachate microbial communities from a municipal landfill in Southern Ontario, Canada - Methane capture system biofilm | ecosystem: Engineered > Solid waste > Landfill > Unclassified ...
CAGCGATACGCATTACTACAACTGTCATATTGCAAATCCTGAGATGTGAGGGATGTGTGTCCTAGCATTGGAGAACAATTCGACGCGAGACAACGAGTCTTCCGCTTCATAGCATAGCTACAAAGAGTGCCCGGATCCACATAAGGTCCGGGCACTCTTTGTAGCACGCATCACAAGCTCAAGGGGCATCCTAGCAGTAAAAGTTACCGATTATCCTGTGCAACTCTCCTCTCATGCTCTTTCATCAATCTGCCGAAGAACTCAATGTAGTCCTCTTCCCAGGTCCCTGCACATATACTTGTACGCCTGATGGTCAGCTTAGAAGCTATGGTGAACTTGTCCACCTCGGTACCAAACAGAGTCTTGACCATATTCTTCTCTCCAGCAACCCGAACCTCATAGAGATACTCCCCTTTCTGGGTGACCGAAAAGTCTTCACTCTTGTTGGCGAGATAGGAGCGTAGCACCTGTTCATATTCAGGGCTTTTCTCCGTATTGATCTGATAGATGCTCCCTTTTATGAATTTGGCGAGGGTATGTTTCTTTCCCAGGTCCACAAAGAGCACCTTCTTCAGGGTATACCCTTCATTCAGGTTCTTTTGCAGTATCTCCTTAACGGTCTCTTCATCCATATCGGTGGGTATCATCAGTTCAGCAAGCATCACCTCGTTGTCTCCGCTGACACCCAAGGCCAGGGGGTTCACAAATTCAAGTCTTGGCTTGGGATTGAACCCTTGGGTAAACTGCAGGTTCAAGCCACTGCGCTGGAATGACATTTCGAAGTTGCGCATTGCATTGATGTGACTGATGAACAACGCCCTGCCGGTTCTCTTGTAGGTGATGATGAGCTGCTTGGGAGGATAGACGCTAAGCTCTCGCTTAGGGAATTTCTCACCTTTGGACTTGAGTTCTTCCAATAAGGTATCCTTATGTTCGGTATCAATTACCTCAACCTGCTTGTTACAGACTCCGCAGAGATGATCACATTCAGGGAGACATCGGCCGGTAAGCAGTAGACTCTTGGCCTGTTCAAACTCACTCTTGAGGTATTTTTTGCTGACACGCAGTGATACGGAGTCCCAGGGGAGGTCCTCATCCATCGGCAAGGGCTTGAAGATCGCCTCTGAGGGATCATAGTCAGCTTCGGCGATCGCCTCCATCCAGAGCTCTTTTTGAAGGTGTTCGTCCCACGCATCCAGACGGCATCCCTTTTTATAGGCACTCTCGATGATGGAGCCGTATCGCTCATCCCCTCGGCTGACAAGACCTTCCAGATAACTGATATGAGGGTCATGGTAACTTACCTTGCAGCTGCGTATCCGCTCTTGAATGCTCCGCTTGAGCGAAGAGAGCTGCTCATACGACTCTTGTGGTGTAAGCTGCTTTGCCCACTGGAAAGGAGTGTGAGCCTTAGGAATGAACGTGCCAATGTTGATATTCATATTGAGGCGACTTGCATCATGGACAGCTCCGAGAAAGTCTACAATAGCTTGGTTTTCCAACTCCCTGTCCACAAAGGGAAGGCCGACCATAAAGTAGAATTTTGCCTGCTTCCATCCCCTACTCTTCGCTTCTTTTGCTATGGCTATGACCTGCTCGAGAGGAACTGGCTTGTTAATGGCGAGCTGCCAGCTCTCCAAGGGAGTCTCGATGGCAAAGGTAAGTCCGCTCTTGCGAACTTCGGAAAGCTGTTCGAGAATCCCAAGGGCAAAAGAGTTTATCTTGAGACTCGGCAGGGAGAAGGAGACATGGTCCGCCCCAAATTCCGAATGGAGGTTCTCGATGATCTCCTTGATATACGGGTGGTCGCCGCTGGAGAGTGAAGAGAGTGTGATCTCCCTGAAGCCGAAGTCATAGACATTCTGGGCCACTTGCGCTCTTATGGTCTCATACTGTTTCTGTCTGTAGGGCTTGTAATACTGCAGAGCGTGGCAGAATCGGCAGCCGTTGGGGCAACCGCGCATAATTTCCACAACCCCATTATCTTGGGTAACCTTGAAGTTGGGGACCACGTAGTGCTTGTATGTATGGTCCTCAAGAGCAGCAAAGTTGGTGTCAACAGAGCGTTTTGCCATTTTTTTTCCTGGATACCAGAGAGAATCAATACTTTTCAAGGCCTCTATCTGGCTTGAACGGGTGAAACCCTTTTTCTTGCCAGCAATCATCAGCTCTACGAGCTCCTGCAGCCCACCCTCAGCCTCACCGATATAGACAAAGTCAACAAAAGGAGAAAATGGAAGCGGGTTTGTTGCGGCAGGGCCGCCACAAATAACGATGGGATCACTCTCCTTGCGATCTTCAGCCCGTAGGGAAAGGCCTCCAAGCTCAAGAACCTGCAGGATGTTCGTCGCACAGAGTTCATAGCCTATGGAGATGTTCAGAAGATCCAGCTCATTGAGGGGGATATACTTGTCCAGCGTATACAGAGGGACTTCCCTTCTTCTGAGCAACTCCTCAAAGTCATGGGCGACAGAGAAGACCAGGTCGCAATAGACTTCCTCCATCCTGTTAAGAATATCATACAGTATCCTCACCGCATTGTTGCTCATCCCTATCTCATAAAGATCTGGGAAGCACATGGCGGTATGGAATGTAACCTTGCTGTAATCCTTGTCTCCGTAGTGGAACTCCCCCCCTGTGTAGCGTGAGGGATTCTGTATCAGCAAAAGATCGTCCTTGATCATTTCAAATGCATTCATGAGTACCTTCTTATGTGAAATTCTGTGCAAGCGTGTTGTATTTTCTTTGCTGGACTCTCATATCGGCATACCCGTAGAGAGATGCAAGCAAGCTGTATACCTGAGCGAGTTCTTCCCGACCTTCGAACGCTTGCTCCAAAGGGGTGGCAAGAGGGAGCAAAAGGGTCGCCCTCTCCTGCAGAACAATATCAGATGTGATGCTTTGAAGCAATGTTAGCTGCTCTTTTGCCGTTAATGGTGCGAAAGCCTCTTCGAGTTTAAAGCTGTCAGTCAAGGTTCCTATCACCATCTGTGCATAAGCGTAGGCATTGATCGTATCCTTTAGGAAAGTGTCAAATACCCGGGTAGCCTCAGCAGTATCGCCGACGGCAAGCAGACTCCGGTAGTACGATCTCGCCTCTGTTTCGTGCAGCTGGCCCCTCTCTTGTAACCACTTGGCACTGACAATACTCCGGTGTGGATTTTTCGCATCAAAACCAAGGATGCTCATCATCCGGTGAGCATCTATCATGTGAGGGTCTGTTGTCTTGGCCATGGAAAAATAAAGATTCAGCACATGAAGAGCATCTTCGGACTCGCCAGTCTGATAGAGAGCCAAAGCCCGATAGAAAAGAGGTTCGGCTTCAATACGTCGAAAGAGCAACGCTGCTGATTTTTGTTCAAGCTCTTCGTATCTTCCTTCGGAAGCAAGATTGGAAAAGCCTCTAGATGATGGGATAAAACAGGAAGAGAGCGATGCAATGAAAAAAAGGGAGAAAAGCAAATACGCAAGAACATGTTTTCTTTGCATACGCCATTCCCCCTCAAATATCATAAAAAAGGCAAGCAATAAGCCGGGTCCTGTATCTGATGATCATCTATCTACGCCCATTGTTACCAATGGACTCTAGCAACCTACCCGCAGGCAATAGACGGACAGCCCTACCTGCTGTTTGGTTTTGCTCCTGATGAGGCTTGCCATGCCATCTCTGTTACCAGAGATGCGGTGGGCTCTTACCCCACCATTTCACCCTTACCGGTAAACCGGCGGTATATTTTCTGTGGCGCTCTCTATAGCGTTACCGCTCCCGGGTGTTACCCGGCATCATGTCCTGTGGAGCCCGGACTTTCCTCTAGCGGTCTTGCGACCGCCCGCGATCATCTAGCTTGCCTTAAAAAACCTAGAGCAAATCGTCAAATTCACTGCTGTCGACAAAATTAGCAAGTCCGCCTTCCTCATATTCGAGGTCCTCACCAGGTTTGGCGAAGAGGTCGGATCCACCTTCTATGTCCTCATAGTAAAGGATTCTGCTGCAGTAAGGACAGAAATTGATCTGCTTCTCACTACGGACATCATTGACAAACTGGACAGGAAGTACGATATGACACCCCTGACAAACAAGACCGTGAACGGGGACGATGCCCTTTCCTTTCTTGTTCTTCACAATGTTGCCGAACTTGTTAAACAAGTCCTCGGTGATATCGGCACCAATATAGGAGTTACACTTCTTGGTCAAAGCAGCAAGCTGTTTCTTCTTGTCAGCTAGCAAAGCCTCGATCTTTTCAGATTCGGAGTCGACTTCACCTTGCTGCAGATTCATCAGCTGTTCTTTTTCCGTAAGGCTTTCCTCAAACTCATGAACCTGTTTCTCCTTGGCATGCAACTGCTTCAAGAGGCTCTGTTCCTTGGAGGCGGCGTCCTTAATCTCTTTTTCAAGGGCTTCAAACTCACGCTGGGTGGTAATGAGCTCCATCTGTTTTTCGGAATTCTCTCGAGCCCGGACAGAGTCTTCATACTGGATACGAAGGCTTTTCAGATCTTCCTTCGCAGCTTCGCTCCTATCGTTCTCATCGATATATTCCTTGTTGATCTTGTCCAGCAGTTCCTGCTTGACTTTCAAATCCCTTGGCAACTTTACAATCTCGTCCTCAAGGGAGAACCTACCGGTGAGATCCTCCTGCAATTGGTTGAGTTTTGCGAATACTTCTGCTTCTTCCATCATTCTCTCCTGGTATATATCAAATGAAATCCTTAAGTTTCCTACTGCGCTTGGGGTGACGCAACCTTCTCAGAGCCTTGGCTTCAATCTGCCTGATACGCTCCCTGGTCACTTCAAAATACAACCCTACCTCTTCAAGTGTCAATGAGTATCCGTCTTCAAGGCCGAATCGCATCTTCAAAACCTCCTGCTCACGAGCAGGAAGAGTTGCCAACACGTCCTTCAGCTGTTCCTGAAGCAGTGAATATGCGGTCTGAGTCGCAGGGTTTTCAACTTCCTTGTCTTCAATGAAGTCTGAAAGCAAGGAGTCCTCCTCCTCACCTACCGGCGTCTCAAGGCTTATGGGCTCACGCGCCACATTCTTGACCGCCTTGACCTTGGCTTCAGTCCAGCCGAGCTTCTCGGCAACCTCTTCATCAGTGGGTTCCCGACCGAGGGACTGCATAAGCATCCTGGATTCACGCACAACCTTGTTGATCTGCTCGATCATATGTACAGGAACACGGATTGTCCGTGCCTGGTCACTGATTGAGCGGGTGATCGCCTGGCGTATCCACCAGGTCGCATAGGTGGAGAACTTGAACCCCTTGCGGTATTCAAACTTTTCTACAGCCTTTATAAGACCGATATTCCCTTCCTGGACTAGGTCAAAGAAGTGGAGGCCACGGTTGGTATATTTCTTGGCAATGGAGACTACCAGACGCAAGTTGGCCCTGATAAGCCGATCCTTTGCATCCTTCATCATCTTTTGCCCGTACTTGATCTTTGTCGAGTGTACGAGGATGTTTTCACAACACTCCTCAAACTGGTACTCGATCAGCTTCAGGTCCTTGTCGGTGAGCTGAAGCTCGCGGATAAGGTCCTTTATGGTGTCGCTGGTAAGATGGAGCTCCTCTTCAATAAGGGCACATCGGCTCTGAGTTGCCAAATCACGGCCCAACTGGCGCAGTTCCTTGGCTGTGGAGATGTGCAGCTTGTTTTCCAATTGCTGCTTTTTCTCCTTATACGAGCGGATCTTGTTCTCCGATGAGACAAAATCATAAGTAAAGGAGGTTATCTCTTCAGGCTGCAGGTCGATCTTGCCTAGCTTCTTCAAGAGTGTCGCACGACTCTTGGCCAGAGCTTCATCATGGAATACATCCTCACCACTGCTGATCATCTGCTCTTTCTTAGCAATATAGTTCTTCAATGAGGCCTGGACTTCCTTCAGGGGTTCTTTGTAGTACTGGGTAAAGCGCTTCTGATTAGTCATCAGGTCTTTGTACTCTTTAGCGTTGTACTCTTCTTCCTGGCCTTCCATTTTGGTATTGAGCGTCTTGATGATGTCATAGAAGCGCGTGATCATGATCCCGCTTTCCTGGATGACTTCCTTGATTATTGCAGCTCCGTCCTCCATCTTCTTGCTCAGTTCGACTTCCTGCTCCGCAGTGAGAAGATTTTCCTTTCCTATCTCACGAAGATAGAGACGTATGGGGTCGTCTCCAGAAGATTCACTCTTGTCTGTTCCCAAGATGGTATTGTGACGCACATGCTCAGGTTCACTGTCATGTTCATTGAGGGATGAGATATCAACAAAGCGGTTTCCACCGGCTGAATCGTCGTCGGTGCTCATGCCGCTCCAGGCACGTTTCATCGAGTCGTCACTCTCCTCTTCGTCTTCATCCTCTTCGTCGTCATCGACATCTTCATCGGCGGCTACCTTTTTCTTGGCAGGCTCCTTTGTGGGATAGTCATCAATGGCCGTCTCCTCAATGATATCTTCCTCTTCGTCTTCGAGGGCATCATCGATCAGGTCCACATCATCGAGGTCATCTTCAATATCTGTATCTATATCATCCTCCGTGGGATTTTCAACGAAGGTAGCGGGAACTTTTGCCTTATCACTCTCAGATACGGGGATTTCAAGTTCCCCTAAAGCCTGCAAAATTTCATCAACCGCCTCATCAGTAGCTTTATCCGCACCAAGAGCCTTGCGGATATCATCTTTTGAGACATGTCCTTTTTTAGCGGAACATGCGACTAAGTCTTTAATGATAGTTTGCGAAATATTTTCATCGAGCATCTGTATAATTACCTACCTGTTATAGTGTCCTGACCAAGAGCCTGTCTTAGGAGGGAGATCTTTGCATCGATCTCTGTCTTCTCCCGGAGCAAGTCCTCGATCCCGTCATCTGATGTACCATCACTGAGGCTGATATCTAGCAACCTTTTGTTGCTGACCCTTTTCTTTTCGTAGTTTCTGAGTCGAATCCGATTCACCGCTTCACTGAGCACCTTCTGAGGTGCCATCTTAAACTCTTCCATCGTAAAGGAGAGAGCCACATCACTGCGAAGTTGCGGATCATCAATCATCTGCAAAATATATTCGTCGTTCTTACCGACATCCTCTCGTGCAGCATCTTCCAGAACGTTGTACAGAGCTTCAGCCTCCTTGTCCTCCAGATCCTCCACAACCAGTTTGTACCGTGTCTGCAGATACAAACCCCTATTGTTCACCAAAGTCAACATGGCATACAAATCGACGGAGATGGTTGCAGGATTCAGAGGTCTGATACCAATATCAGTCACTTCTGTACGAACATCTCGTTTTGCAACGAATTGCTTACCACGTAAATAGTCGTCAATTATTGACGATTCGTCAACATTAAGCAACATGGAGAGATGTTTTATGAGTGCTTCCTTCTCAATCGCTGACTCCGTAGCATCCAAATATGGCCTTACAGAAGTAAAAACAGCAGACTTTCCTTTGGACGTTGTTGTATCATACCTGTTTACAGCATTGTTTACAAGATAATGGAACCCCTGCATAGGGCTTTGAAGGTCACTTTTTAAGGCTTCTTCCCCCTCTTTCTCAACCAGCTCTGCAGCATCCTTTGCCTTGGTAAGTCTGAGCACCTTGTTTTCCATGCCGAACCTCTGGGCTAGGATCAGGGCTTTGGCTGTGGCGCTCTGTCCTGCATCGTCGCTGTCAAACAGGGTGGTTACCTTGGAGCAGTAGCGTCTGAGCAACTTGATCTGCTCTTCTGTGAAGGAGGTTCCCAAAGGGGCCATTGCATTGGTGTAGCCGCTCTGGTGCATGGCAACCACATCAAAATTTCCTTCACATAGGATTGCATGCTGTCCTTTTTTTATGGTATCAAGGGACTCATACAACCCGAAAAGGTTGTGTTTCTTGCTATATATCGATGTTTCAGGGGTATTTATATATTTTGCCTTGCTCGTACCGGAGAGGTCACGAGCCCCGAATGCCACGGTCTTGCCCTGCCATGTGCGGATGGGGAACATCAAACGATCCCTAAACAGGGGGTATGTAGCATTTTTCTGACTGAAAAGCCCGCTTTGGGAAAGAATCTCATCACTATAATGCTGTTTTTTTAAAAAATCATAGAGCCAGGCCGGATCATCGGGTGCATACCCGAGATTGAACCGTTCCCACATATCGGGGTGCACGTTCCTCTGCAGAAGGTATTGCCTGCCCTTCTCCCCTTGTTTGGCTTTGAGAAGGATGAAGTTAAAGGAACCGGCTATCTTGTCGTAGAGTTCATACAATGTCTCGTTCAGGTCCCTTTTCTGTCTTTCATCGGGACTCTCTTCTGCAAGTTCGACATTGGCCTTGGAGGCGAGCATCTTCACAGACTCAACGAAGGGGACCTTTTCCATCTCCATGATGAAGTCAAACATCGAGCCGCCCTTCTTGCAGCTGAAACAGTAATAGAACCCCTGGTCATCGACAACTGAGAAGGAAGCGGTCTTTTCCTGATGGAAAGGACAAAGTCCCCAAAGACGTCCACCCCTGTGTGAGAGGGTGACATATTCGGAGACTACTTCACTTATAGAGAGCCTTGCCTTGATCTGATCAAGGACATCATCGGAAATTTTAGCCATACGGGCCTAAAACTTCATAATCGGCTGGTTGCTTATTCTATCCTGAAGCAACTTCTCTATCTCTTCTTTGGTGTACAGTTTCCCTTGTCCCATACCAGGACACGAGGCCATTTCGGCATCCCATGCAGCTTTGTCTTCCACTATGCTACTCCAGAAAGGGTACGTGCGACACTGCTCAGGCCTACCTTCATAGACCGAACAGCCTTTTTCAGTCAGAAAAATGCAATCAAAATTCTTTTTTTCTTGCAGACTAATCATTTTTACACTGCCCATAGGGACGGACCGGCAGTAAGTAGCGATACACTGTTCTTCACTGATGCCCAGATGTGATGAGAGTCTCTCAAGATCTGATTGAGAAAGAAACACGAATCCAGGCTCACAACCGCAACAGTAGTTACATTCGGTACATTCGAATTGGAGACCATTCTCATAAAAACAGCTCATTGAAACCTCTATATTTGTGTAGTGTGACGGAAAAAGAGGCCTTCCTCTAAGAAGAAGGCCTCCATTTGGAGAGAGAAGGATTCGAACCTTCGAAGGTGTAACCAGCAGATTTACAGTCTGCCCCCTTTAGCCACTCGGGAACCTCTCCGTTTGCCAAAGACAACCGTACATTACCTAGTATTGGGTTTTTTGTCAACCACGATTAGTGAAAAAAACAAAATCGTCAGACAGCAACATTTATTGTCTTCTAAAAATGGATATGAAACCAACCTCTCCGGGTCTTTTGCAGATCTGAATGGTCTGCAAACCAAGCGGACTGTTTTATAAATTACATTCAGAAAAATACGGACCGTTTTTAAACGGTCCCAGATACGTCAGTCTATCGGAGAGAAGTCCGACTGAGGGGCACCACAAAGCGGGCATACCCACTCTTGCGGAAGATCGTCAAAAGAGGTCCCAGGTTTTACATCGTTATCCGGGTCGCCTTCCACCGGATCATAAATATAACCGCACACATCACAAACATATTTTTGCATAGATTTCCTCCACTATGAACTCTTATTTTAGAATACCGTGACGTAATGAGAATAGCAATGAAATTATGTGAATTATCTAAATTCAAATACAGGCCATTTGGTCATTTTTCTGGAAGCCCTTGACATACTCGTTGACCTACCGGTATATTGCAGTTGTTCTTTTTGCCGTCTTAGCTCAGTTGGCCAGAGCACGTGACTTGTAATCTCGGGGTCGTCAGTTCGAATCTGACAGACGGCTTAAAAAATGTTAGGGACATACCAGAAGGTATGTCCTCTTTTTATCCCCTGCCACCCTCTCATCCGTGCATGGTGATCGAAGCGCCTGCCTTTGAAAGGGAAGCGAAGAAATTCGGATAGGAGACCTCGGTGCATGCCACATTGTTGACAGTCACCTCCCCCTTTGCCATAAGAGCAGCTGCACTCAGGGCCATCGCAATCCTGTGATCACCATGACTCTCTACAACACCCCCATGAAGAGACCCGCCACCATGAATAATCATCAGATCATCCCCTATGATAATCTTTGCCCCTAGCTTGCCCAGCTCCTCAGCCATGACGAGCACCCTGTCACTCTCCTTGACCCGTACATGGGCAAGGTTGGTGAATGTGGTCTCCCCGTCTGCATAGAGGGCGGCCACACAGAGGGCTGGAAGGGCATCTGGAATGTCTCCCAGGTCAATGACCATGCCTCCCTTCAGCTTTCGCCCTCCTCTGATTCTCAATGCAGCACCCCCTCTCTCCCTTTCAATGTCCGCTCCCATGGAGAGAAGAATTTCCACTACCCTCTTGTCACCCTGGGCATCAGAGAAATCAAGACCTGCAACAGATAAGTCTGATCCTGGAGACAGTGCCGCTACAAGGGGGAAGGCAGCTGAAGACCAGTCACCTGGGATGTTGAACTTCCCACTTCTGTAGCGTTGCTTTCCTTCAATGACAAAATGTGTGTAAGCAGGTTCATCACTCTGCACAACCGCGCCAAAACGGCGCATCCAGTCAAGGGTCATCTGTATGTAAGGTTTTTCCAAAGGGTTTGTTACGGTTATTTCAGTTCTGTTTGCAGCCAAGGGGGAGGCGAGCAACAAGCTTGAGACAAACTGCGAGTTGAATCCGTTTAGGCTTACCTTTCCTCCTGCCAACCCACCCTTCACCAACAGAGGAGGGGAATCAGAATCGGCTCTGGTCATAAAGACAGAACACCCTAGTTCATTCAAAGCATCAACAAGAGTTTTGATAGGTCTTTTTTGTATCTGTTCATCCCCGGTTATATATGTCTCACCCTCGGCTAGTGTTGCTAGGGAGGTGACGAAGCTGGTTGTCGTACCTGAATTCTTGGTATCAAGACCCTTTGCAGGAACCCGCAAAGGGATGCCAAAACCTTCAATTATCAGTTGGGTTCCCTGTGCGGTTACCTTGGCACCAAAGGCCCTAGCTGCGTCAACGGCACTCTCACCATCACCGCCCAGAAGGGGATTTTCAATAATGCTGATCCCTTGGGCAAGAGTTGCAAGCAGGACAGCCCGAATGGTATGGCTTTTCGATCCCGGTACCTTCACTTCCCCTTTCAAGGAACTCCTGTTTATCGTTACATACATCAATTACCTCCATTGGGGTCGCTACCCATCCGAACAGGGGAGAAACAACCATGCAAACCATCAAAATTGGCAACCATATCCATACTCAAAGCATAGCAAGGAAAAAAGTGAGGAATCGTATAAGGATATCTTGGAAGTCGCACTACTGAACAACGCTACCCGCACATGTTTTTCAGGAAGGTTGGATATTTCCTAGATTGGCCAGGTCCGGTCTGAGTTTCTCGGCACCGTCAAGGAAGACGGGCCTGACCTGCTCAACTACCTTATTGGTGATGACCAACAAGCGGATGACCCGCTCAAGCATCCCCTCGATCTCAAGTTCCTGCATGCAGAACAGAGGCGTTGTTGCGCAGTATCCGCCCTTTCGAAGGCCCCCTGCGGGGTTACGGCTCTTGAGGTCCCCTGTCTGGGTAAGCAAAAGACAGGCGATGTCCGACTCTTCGATCTCATTGGCCTTGAGAAGTGCTGAGTAGAGCTTGCACACAGCCTCCTCGATAAGGGCTGGTTCATCACGTTCTACGCAGATGGCTCCACGCACTGCACTGATAAGTGGATTGTTCATCTATATCTCTCCTGTTAGCTGACAACCACACCATCGGTTACCAGATTCTCAATAATTGCTACTAAAGTGCTGAGCAAAAATACTCCCGCCATCCTCAGAAGGGTAAGCAAGACCGGAGAAAAAGGGAAAACCCGGTCACTGCTCCATACAATGAAGGAGAATACAATGATCCAGAGCCCGAAAAGGAGGTTGGTCCAACTGATGAGGATGAGGGCAAACTGCAGAAGATCAATGAATGTCTGATTCACTAAAAAATAGCTGCTCGAAAGATATACCAAGAAAAAGAAGAGGTATAGGAGCATCGTATAGGTGTGGACCCTGCTGGAAAAAGCCAACAATCTTCTGGTGTGCAACATAACCCTATGGTACCATCTTATCTTGCTTACGGGCAACTGGGAAACTGACAAATATGGGATCACCTTCCACATGGACTTCCAAACACTCTTCCATACAGCTGTTTGAGAGGGAAAAGGAAGAGAAACTCATCTGATAAGAGTCCAGAGGCCATCGCAGCTCCTTAGCCTTAACGCTAGCCTCGCCCTCAAGGGTAGCAGGATAAAGGCTGACAGTCTCCCCCTTTGAAAGCTTGTCAAACCGTTTGTATGAGGTAACGAGGAAATTGGACTCGTAGCGTGTGAGCCAGAGCATCGGAGGTCCGAACTGTGAGAACAGGGAGTAGGTCTGAAGCAAATGGTCCAGGCGGTAACCTCCCCCTCCTACAAGCACATAACCCCCGTCAACATGTGTAAGGGCATTCTCAATTGCAAGGTAGGTGTCGCTGTATTCCTTCTCCGAAGGATACAGCTCATGATCGACCGACAGGGCCTCCCGGACAAATTGTGTAGAGTCAAAATCCCCAATGACATAATGCACGGTAATGCCCAGGGCCTTCGCTTTGTCGAATCCGCTGTCGGCTGCTATGAGGTAGTCCCCTCCGTCGATAAGGTCATCGGGCAGATAATCCGGCCCCCCCCCTCCAGTAAATACTATGGCCTTGCTCATATTTTTCTCACTTTACCTTGCTGGACTGCACATATTGGAATACCATGGAAGTATAACACCAAATACTGAGGATCTGCCATGCCAAACACTCTTGAACGTTTGAAAAACTTGGGTCTGTGCCCTGCTGACATTCTGCTCCCTAAAAAGGGAGTGGACCTTTCCAAGTGGGCTGTTGTTGCTTGTGACCAGTATACTTCAGATAAATCCTACTGGGAACAAGCCAAATCATTCGTCGGGGATGCCCCTTCCACGCTGAATCTTATTTTCCCTGAAGCCTATCTGGATGATGCGGATCCTGCCAAGCGAATAGAACTTATAAACGCCCATATGGCAAACTATGAGAGCTGTTCACTTTTCGACACCTACGAAAACTGCTTCTTTCTGGTACACCGAACGACCGACACCTATGAAAAGGGAAGATGGGGGCTTCTGGTCCTGTTGGATCTTGAGCAGTATGACTACTCTGTAGGCTCACGTTCACTTATCAGGGCAACCGAGGGCACGATCCTTAGCCGGATTCCGCCCAGAAAGGAGATTCGTAAGAATGCCTCCCTGGAACTGCCGCACATAATGGTACTGATCAGTGATGACGGACGTTCGGTCATCGAACCGCTTGCTGCAAAGAGTCAGCAGCTGAAAAAGGCCTATGATACCACCCTCATGGCAAAAGGAGGCACCCTCAGCGCATGGGTAGTCGACAATGAGGATGACTTTGCCTCGATCGCGAGTGCCCTTGAGAAGATACAAAGCAATCTCGATCCGGAGAACCCCCTCCTCTACGCTATGGGAGATGGCAACCACAGCCTTGCTACCGCCAAAAGCTGTTGGGAAGACGTGAAGGGAACCATTGCCCAGGAAGAGTGGGAAAACCATCCGGCAAGGTATGCCATGGTCGAACTTGAAAACATCTATGACCCAGGTCTTGCTTTCGAACCGATCCATCGGGTTCTCTTTGACATTGAGTTTGATACTTTCAAGACAGAAGTGGAAAAGCACGCCGATCTTGTGGTCATCGAGAAGGTATCGGACCTCGCCACACTGGACAAACTCATCAACGAACCAAGCGATTTCCAACGTTTCGGGTACCGTGACAAGAGGGGCTATTTCCTGTTCAACCTCTCGGGTGCGACTTCCAGCATCGCTGCAGGAACCTTACAATCAGTCATTGACTCCCTTCTGGAACAAGAGAAGGCAACTGTGGATTATATCCATGGGGAGGAGGTTGCGGCTGCTTTGGGTGCAGAGGAAGGCAACTGTTCACTCATCCTTCCAAATGTTTCCAAGGATACCTTTTTCGAGACCATCATCAAGGATAGTGCTCTTCCCAGAAAGACATTCTCCATGGGAGAAGCGAATGAGAAAAGGTATTACATGGAGGCCCGGAAGATAAAGAACTAGAGCCCAAGCAACGCAGATGCGTCATATTGGCCACAACGGACCAGGGTGTACGGCTCTGTAGTGCAATCTATGAGCGTTGAAGGAACTGTGCCCTGCTTTTCTGATCCCACGACGAAAGCAGGGACCCGGTACTTGAAGGCGAAGATGATGTCGGTAATGTTGGTTATTGAAATATAGCCGGACTCATTTACACTGGTTGAGTATATGCTGCTGCCGAGCCTTGTGAGGACTTCCTGCAGAAAGTTGTCCGCAGGAACCCGTACCGCTGTAGTCCCGCTCCCATCCTTGTTGGTAAGGATCGCAGTCAGTGCACAGGGCCATGCCTCTTCCACATCCTTGGGAACTATGCAAATCTTCTTGGCCTGCTCCAGAGTGGCAAGGATGAGAAAAGGTTTCGTCTCCCCTCTGTATTTGACCGACCGCAACGCCTGTTCGGCGGGACCGACCTTCGCACACAATCCATAGATGGTATCACAGGGGAGAACCACAACCTTGTCCTCTTGCAACAACTTGACCGTCCTCTCAAGTGTTCCTGGAACCTGCTTGTATAATACTTCCGCCTCTTCGAGTTCTTTAGTCATCTATGTCACTTTTCTCCTCTGAGTAATAATGCCCCATAGTACCGTAATTAGAGAAGAAATTGCTAGGGCCATAAGCCCTATCCAATGTTTTGCAAAACCTGGGAAGGAGCGAAGCTCGGCATCCGGAAGCGAAAACCCATCCGAGAGGACAGGCTCCGTATCGCTGCCGTCAGCAAAGTAGTAAACCTGCTCCCCTTCCTCATGATAGCCAAATCGAAAAGCCGCATCCTTGAGGGCATCCTGTGATGTCATATGTTCTTTTTGCTGTTCCAAGGAATCGACCTGCAACAAAAGTACCTCCTGCCGCTGTTTGAGGACCTCTAATTCGCGTCTTACGGAGCTGGCATGAAAAAATCCCTCCTCACCAAACAGGCCTAGAAGGACAAAATAAGCTAGAATAGTACTTAAAAGAAAGATTACACCGTATTTTCTTATCATGCATTTGTTCATATTATATGGTAAGTATGATACTATATGACTTATGTTCGTGTAAAGTTTATCTTTGGAGGTTTCAATGTCCGAAAACAAGCACTATGGCCGTCAAATAATACTCAGTTTATTTTTGACTGTTTTTATCTTACTGGCGCTGCTTTATCTTGCTTCCAGATATCTTCTACCTCTATATTCAGTCAATCAAGAACAGATTTATGATGTGCTTACAAAATTGTTCCCCCTACTTATCGGACTTGTCATGATTGAAATTGGGGTTCTTGTCGCGCGCAAGCGGGATGAAGATATCGCTGACCAGATAGACAAGCTCCCACCTAATGCATATGACAAACCTTTATACACCCTGCCAGGTGATGATCCCTTGCATCGTCATACTGATGAGATGGTCCACAGCCACCCCTTGGTAGACGAATATAGGGTGTACGAGAGCTCCCAATCACCTGAAGATGAACTGATACCTCCCTCCCCTGCTACGCCAAGAGAGGTGAAGATGCCAACCATTTCAATGGAAGAGCATTACGGGCAGTATGAACCCGAAAGCTATGAAGAGCCCGTCAGCCTTGAAAGGGATGTTGTCGAAGAGACCAAGCAGACACCCAGTGAGCCTTTGGCAGCTAAAGAGAAGAGTTCTGTCATCGATACCTACAAGACTGACTTCAATTCAATCCTCTCCGCAGAATTGGAAAATGCCCAGGAGATGGACTATGACCTGACTCTCGTACTTGTCGATGTCAGCAAGGGCCCGGCAGAACAGATAGCCAACAAGATAATCATGCTCAGCGGTGAACTGGCCTACAGCTTCACCCTTGAAAACAACCGGATAGCGATGGTGCTTCCGTTCTATAACGCAGATGAAGCGCGATCATTTACCCTCTCTTTGCTGGAAAGTTGCAAGAAGGAGTTCTCAGGAGCCTCCCTGCAGATTGGCTTTGCCTCCAGGAATGGTCGGGTACTCGACAGCTCCCTGCTTCTGCACGAAGCTGTTACTGCATGCATGCTTGAAGATGATGATGACAGTGAGATTGAAGATAGCGAGGATGAACCAACCTAGTTCTTCTGTGGAATATCGAATCGCATGCGATCTCTGGTAAGTACCGTATTGGGAAATATCTTCTGTGCATCCTCGGCAAGAAACTTCAGCTCCCAGTCGTTGTATCGGGGGCTGTAGTGTATAAGCGCCAATTTTTTCACCTCGGCATCGAGAGCTATCTGCGCCGCCTGCCCTGCAGTCATATGCATTTTTTCCTGAGCAGTGGCTTCCATGTCGGAGGCGAACATGCCTTCACAGATAAACAGGTCACTGCCCTTGACATGGGTAGCAATTGAAGGCAGGTATTGGGAGTCGGTGACAAAGCTGAACTTCCGTCCCTCCCTGGCCTCCCCCATGACAGCTGAGCTATCTATGACCCTCCCATCATCAAGGGTGACGGGAAAGCCTTTCTGCAACTTGCCCCATAGGGGCCCCATTGGGATACCAAGGCCTGAAGCAAGTTCCGGATGAAACTCGCCGGGACGTAGCTTTTCCTCCATCACAAACCCTGTACAGGGCTTGGTATGGGCAAGAGGGAAAGCAGAGACGGTAAACTCCTCATTGTCGATAAGTATGCCAGGATGCGCTACCTTCACGATTATCTCGTAATTGATATACATATCCAGAATCCTGCGGTTGGCATCGATGTACTCTTTCAGTCGGGGAGGTCCGTAGATGGTGAGAGGATCATCGCGGTCAACCTGACTGGACAGCATCAGGATACCAGGAAGACCGGTAACATGGTCAGCATGCATATGGCTGATGAAGATCGTGTTGATCTTCTTCCATTTCAAATTGAGCATCTTCAATGATATCTGAGTCCCTTCCCCACAGTCAAACAGGAAAAGGTCTCCGTCCCGTCTTACCATGGCACTGGTAAGGAATCTGTTGGGCAGTGGCATCATACCACTGGTCCCTAAGGCAAACACTTCAAAATTCATGAAGGCAGTATATAGGAAAAAAGCAGTTAGTCAAAGCGTGTGGAGCTTAACAGGGGAATATTCCTCACCCTTCTCAAACTCCAGAGCACGGAGAGTGAGCTCACCA
>Ga0265295_1005063_pt1 | contig 17204 bp, 15 predicted proteins | sample Munlansysbiofilm_FD_192503 | JGI IMG/M metagenome (GOLD analysis project Ga0265295, IMG submission 192503) | Leachate microbial communities from a municipal landfill in Southern Ontario, Canada - Methane capture system biofilm | ecosystem: Engineered > Solid waste > Landfill > Unclassified ...
GGCAGCAATGGATCGCTTTACGGATCGCCGCATGGTTTACGGTTATGATGTGACCCTTAGTTCTTACGACCGCCAGGCTCAGATCAGCACAGTGATCAAGGCCGATACCACCATCGTGGATGATGCCAGAAACATTATCTTTGCGAATGGAAACGTGGTCTTTGAGAGTGGTGACGGCAAGATTCGCACTCAGAAAATGATCTGGGAGCGTAATCTGGATGAGATCATCGCGCCTGGTTCTGTGGTTCTGATCCGCGCTGGCGATGTGCTGAAGGGGACGAATCTGCGCACAAATGCTAAATTGAGTTTTGCTGAGCTGGATGTGGTTTCCGGCGAAGGCTATGTGGATGAAAAGACTTTTTCTTGGTAGCCTGATCCTGCTTTGGGCGGTGCTGGCTCTGGCTCAGGATGCAGAGCGCTTCCGGCTCATCCACGCGGATAAACTCTTTATGAGCAATCAGGACAGCGGGCAGATCTTGCAGCTCAATGGCAATGTGCATTTCTTCTATGGTGACACCGAGTTTAAGAGCGACCGGGCTTTGATCCTGGATACGCAGAAGATTGCCCGGCTGAGCGGGAGGGTGGTGGTAGAGAACGACACTCTGCACTTGGTGGCAGATTCTCTGGCCTATTACCGCATTCCCCAGGTGCTGAATCTGGGCGGGAAAGTGAGATTTACCCAGAAAACCAAAGCAGGATTCACCCGCTGGATGCAGGGGGATCATGGCATTTATGATCAAAGTAAAGATACCTTTGCCGTCTTTGGCAGGGTGAAGGCCTATGATGAGCAGGAAAATGGCTTTGCCCAATGCGGATACGGCTTTTGGGATCGCGGCCAGGGCTATGCCTATCTGATCGAGGAGCCACATGTCACTGCCGGCACCACAGATACGCTCTTTATCAGTGCCGATAAGATGGAGTTTTATGATGAGGAGCGCAAGCTCATCGCTACCTTCAATGTGCGTGCCCAGAGCCGGGATTACCTGGCTACCAGCGACTTCCTGATCTATTTTGCGGAGCAGGAAAAGGCGGTGTTCATCGGAGAGCCCAAGTTCGAAAACGCTTTTGCCACAGCCTCAGCAGAGGAGTTTCAGCTCTTCTTTGAGGAAAGGGAGCTGAAGCAGGTGGTTTTGGTGGATTCCTGTGTGGTGCATTTTGCCCAGGAGGAAGAAGCGGAAAAGCTAAATTGGGTGCGCGCCAGAAACATCAAACTGAACTTTGTAGAGGGAAACATGCAGGATTTTGAGGCTGAGGCCCAGATCTCTTACTACTTTTTGCAGGAAGAAAAAGCCAAGCAGGACTTTTTTATCAATGCCGCCAGCGGGGATCGTCTGAGAGCTAAGTTTGACATAGACAACAAGCTAAAGCTGATGGATATGGGCGGCAGCATCAAGGGGCGCTACATCTTTAAGAATGATTCTTGACAGAAAAGCTATCACCATTTAGTTTATCATTTATGGAATTACATAAAATCAAAGCGCAGAATCTCGTAAAAATATACGGCAAGCGAACCGTGGTCAACGATCTCAGCCTGGAGATAAATCAGGGTGAGGTGGTGGGCATCCTGGGCCCCAATGGCGCTGGGAAAACCACTACTTTTTATATGATCATCGGTCTGGCTAAGCCCAATAAAGGCAAGGTCTTTCTGGATGATGTCGAAATCACCAGAAAGCCTATGTTCAAGCGCGCCCGCATGGGTATGGGCTACCTGGCTCAGGCCCCTTCCATCTTTGCAAAATTGAGCGTGGAAGATAATGTCCTGGCGATCCTGGAAACCCTCAAAATTCCCCGCAAAGAGCAGAAAAAGAGGCTGCACGAGGCCCTGGATGAGCTGAACCTGAGCAAGCTGGCCAAACAAAAAGCCTATACCCTCTCTGGAGGCGAGCGGCGCAAGCTGGAAATCACCCGCGCTTTGGTCACCAGCCCTACCTTTATCTTTATGGATGAACCCTTTGCAGGAGTGGATCCCATCACGGTGGCAGACATTCAGGATATCATCGGAAAGCTGCGTGATAAGAACATTGGAGTCATGATTACAGATCATAGTGTAGTTGAGACTTTGAAAATCGTGAATCGTGCTTATATTATCTACGAAGGTAAGATTATCGTTCACGGATCTTCTCTGGAGCTGATCAACGATGAGAATGCCAAAAAACTGTATTTAGGAGAGAGGTTCAACATGAGCCCTTTTGAGCAAAGACTATGAGCAGCATGAACCAACACATCTCATTGAAACAAAAGCAGGAGCTTGCGCTAAAGCCCAAGATGCTGCAATCTCTGAAGATGTTGGCTCTGCCCATACTCGAGCTGGAAAGCTATATCCGGCAAGAGCTGCAAAGCAATCCTCTCCTGGAGCTTCGGGAAGAAAAAGAAGACGATGATCTGCAAGAGACTTCCAGCGATCAAAGTGCTCCGGAGAGCAATACCGAGCTCGAGGATGTGGACACTCAGGAAGAAGTATCCGAGGCTCTCACAGAAGCCCGGCAATTGACCGATATCCTGGATCAATGGAATGAATATCACTCAAACAGCGGTTATCAGCGCTCAGAAGGCGAAAAAGACCACGGCGAATCGCTGATCCGCTATGAAGAGAATAGCAAGGAAACCTTTTTGGAACAGCTCTATCCCCTGGATCTGCCGGAGCCTGAAATAGAATTTATCACCGAAATAGTGGATAGCTGCGATGTCTATGGCTTTTTGACTCCTGATTACGATTTGCACGCGGTGGCCCACCGATACCGGGTTTCGGGGCGGCGGGCGGATGAGCTGCATGAGATCGTTTTGCAGATGAGCCCGAAAGGCATTACGGCCCGCAGTATCTCGGAATGCCTTTTTGCCCAGCTCAGTGAAGAGCAAAGCAAGAATCCCATCATCCGCGGCATGGTCTGCGAGCATTTTGACAACCTCATCCATCGCCGCTATCAGAAGATCGCCTCCCACTTTAGCGTTTCCGAAGACACCATCATGACCTATCGGGAGCAGATTTCCAAGCTGGACCCGAAGCCGGGACTGCGCATTTTGAGCTCTAACGCCGCCTATGTGTATCCAGACGTTACCCTGAAATTGGTGGATGGCGAATATGTAGTGGTGATCAACGACCATATCACCCCCAATATCATCATCAGTCCCCGCTATCGCAAGATGATCAATAAAGGCTATTTTGACCGCCAAACCGTCTCCTACGTGCGGGAGCGGATCAATAGTGCCAAATTCCTGATCAAATCCATCTATATGCGCATGCGCACCCTGGAGCAGGTCTCGCTTTCTATAGTCAAGCATCAACACGATTTCTTTTACAACGGCACTGGCATCATGCTACCGCTCACCTACAGCGTAATCGCCCAGGATATAGGTAAAAGCGAATCCACCATCAGCCGGGTGGTAAAGCACAAATATGCGGAAACCCCTTATGGCATCTTTGCCTTCAAAGCCTTTTTTACCTCCACCGCCGGACGGGATGATAATTTTGAAGACATCTCCCGGCAAAAAGCCAAAAGCTGCATCATCCGTCTGATCGAGGCTGAGAATAAGAAAAAGCCGCTTTCGGATCAGAAATTGGTGGAAATCCTCAAAAGCGAGGGGCTGAATATCTCCCGCCGGATTATCAATAAATACCGGGATGAACTGGGAATCCTGAATAGTAGATTAAGACAACAATAGAGGATAAATTGGAAAAGTATCAAGTCTTGGTAATCGGAGCCGGACCCGGTGGCTATGAAGCCGCTATCCGTCTCTCGCAGTATGGAATCTCCACCGCGGTGCTGGAAAAAGAGCGTGTGGGCGGAGTGTGTTTAAACTGGGGCTGCATTCCCACCAAAACTTTAGTTAAAACGGCAGAATTGGTAGATGAAATAAACGATTCCGCCACTTATGGCCTGCCCGAGCTGGAGCTTAAGCTAAATTATCGCAAGATCTGGGAGAGGAAAAACACCATCGTGGAACAGCTTGTAAAGGGAATCGAGTATCTATATACCAAACGCAAGATTCCGCTACTCAAACAAGAAGCTACCTCGATCCAAAAGCAAGATGACGGCTACCTGGTGCAGACTGCCCAGGGCGAGAGCTTCTTTGCCCCGTATATCATCATCGCCACCGGCAGTGTGAGCAAAAGCCTGCCCGGCATCATTATCGATGAAAAAGACATCATGTCTTCCAGCGGTATCCTGATGATGGATGCTCTGCCCAAGAGCCTGGCAGTGGTGGGCGGAGGGGTGATCGGCTGTGAATTTGCCTCCATCTTTGCCCGCTTTGGAGTTGCGGTCAGCATCATCGAATTCCTGCCCAGATTGCTCTCTTTGGAAGATGAGGAAATCTCCAAACGCATTACTCTCATGCTGAAGAAATCCGGCATCAAAATCATGACCAAAACCGGAGTGGAAAGCATCGAAAAAGCTGAAGGGGAGATGATCCTGAAGCTGAATAACGAGAGCGAAGTCCGGGCGGAAAAGGTCCTGCTGTCCGTAGGACGCGCCCCCAGCTTTGAGCTGGAAACCCAAGGCTTTGAGCTGGAAAGAGCACGCCGGGCCATCGCCATAGACGACAGCATGCAGAGCTCTGCCCCAGGCATCTATGCCATCGGTGACGTCACCGAGAAGCTGCAACTGGCGCATACTGCCAGCAAACAGGGGCTTTTGGCCGTGGAGCATATTGCTTCCCAGATTCTGGGTAAAGTCAAGCCCACCACAATTTTGAACTATGCCAATATACCCAGATGCACTTTCACCTATCCAGAAATCGCCTCGGTGGGACTTACCGAAGCCGAGGCAAAAGAAACTTATGGCGAGATCATCATCGGCAAATTCCCCTTTTCTGCCAGCGGAAAGGCTATGGCGATGTCTGCAACCCAAGGCTTTGTAAAAAGCATTGCCCGCAAAGATACGGGCGCACTGGTAGGTATGCACATCATCGGCCCGCAAGCGGCAGAGCTCATTGCCCAGGGCGCCATCATGATCTCAAATCATATGACCGCAGAATCCATCGAGGATATCGTTTTTGCACACCCTACCCTTTCGGAAGCAATTATGGAATCCATCGAGGATCTGCGAGAACTCTCCATTCACAAACTATAACAGGAGGATAACCATGCAAATTACGATTACAGCCCGCCACTTCGAACTCACAAAAGCCATCCGGGACTATGTGGAAACTTCTTGCCTGAAGCTGAAGAAGTATTTTGACCAAATCGTCACCATCCATGCGACCCTTGCCCTGGAAAACAGCCGCAACATCTGTGAGCTGTCCATGCACGCCGGCAAATTCAGTCTGCAATCCCAAGCCGAAGAGATGGATATGTACCTTTCCATAGACAACGGCGTGGAAAAGATGGAAGCTCAGATCAAGAAGCTCAAAGACAGGGTGACAGACCATCAGAAACGCGCCCTGAAAGAGCAATTCAGCGATTTCTCCCGGGCCTCCGATTTTACCATAAACAGAGCCGACGGTGTTCGCTCTACCATCAAAACTAAACGCGTGGTGACCGAGCCGCTGGACATCCACGAAGCCATAGAGAAAATGGATGAAGTAAAAGAAGATTTCTTTATCTTCAGAAATATCGAAACAGATCGCATTAACGTATTGGTAAAAAAAGACAACGTGAATTTCAAGCTCTTTGAGCCCTAAGCACAGTAAGTGGATAGCCGGAGCGGGAAAGCTTTCCACCGGCTGCCAAAATAGCCTTTTGTCCTCTCCTTGAATAGTTAGGAGAGGACAGGAGGCAAAAAGGATACTATGAAAGAAATTACCGTGTCCGACTTCTTTGACGCCAAGAAGAAAGACCTCGCTTTATCGCTGGTCACAGAGCCGGAGACTCTTGCCAAGAAGATCAATTCTCCGCACGTAAACAGGCCAGGACTGGCTTTGGCAGGCTATCTGGAAGTATTTTCGGCGGAGCGGATTCAGGTCTTTGGTGAGACAGAGATCCACTATCTGCAATCCCTTCCAGAGGATGATCTGGTTTCACGGATGCGGGATCTGCTGCAAACTGAAATCCCCTGCATCCTCGTCACAAAGGGACTTACCCTGCCGCCGGTGGTGGAATATCTGGCCAATGATCTGAATGTTGCGCTGCTTTCCAGCCGCCTTTCCACCATCAATCTCATCCAGCATCTCACCCGCTATCTTCAGGATATCTTTGCCCTGGAAAAGACTATCCACGCCACTCTGGTGGATGTCTTTGGGCAGGGAATCCTGATCACAGGCAAAAGCGGGATCGGTAAAAGTGAATGCGCTTTGGATCTGGTGCACAGGGGACACTCTCTGGTGGGCGATGATCTCATCACTCTGCGTTATATAGACGATCAATTGATCGGCAAGCCCGGGCGTGATTTTGGACACTTTATGGAGATTCGTGGGGTGGGCTTTGTGAACGTGGAGCGGATGTTTGGTATCGAGCGTACCCGGCGTTTCAAAACCATCAATATGCAGATGGAACTCATGCCCTGGCAAGAGAATATGGATTACGAACGCATCGGTCTGGCCAATAGCTATGCCGAGCATCTGGGTGTGAAGATACCCATTATCTACCTTCCCGTCTCTCCGGGCAAAAACGTCTCGGTGATCGTGGAGGTGGCAGCTATGAATATGATCCTCAAAGGTGCGGGATATGACGCCGCAGAAGATTTTAACCGTAAGGTTCACGACGAAATTCGCAAGAAAACCATGCAGAAGAAGATGGAAGATGATGCGCAAGAAAGTGACAATAACGAATAAGATGGGGCTGCATGCCCGGCCTTCGGCCCTTATGGTTCGCGCAGCAACAAAGTATCGCTCTGAATTTCACATCGAAAAAGACGGCACCACCATCAATGGCAAAAGCATAATGGGCGTGATGATGCTGGCTGCGGAATGTGGCAGCACCATCGAATTGATTGCCGATGGAGTGGATGAAGAATATCTGATCGATGAGATTTCACAGATGATCAAATCAGGTTTTGGAGAACATAATGAAGACTCTTAAAGGAACAGGGATCGCCAAAGGACTCGCCTTTGGCAAGGCTACATACATCAAAGGCATCAAATACGAGATTCCTGCGCACAGCATTTCAAAAGAGCAAAGTGCGGCAGAGCTCGCAATGTTCCATGAGGCCTTGGGAAAAAGTCGCTTAGAGCTGCAAGACTATCTGCAAGCAGATCATATAAGCGATAGCGAAAAAGAGATTCTGGGCACTCATTTGGAGATTGTAAACGATCCGGATCTGAAAGAGCAGATCACCCAGGCCATCACCCAGGATTTGCATAATGTGGCCAAAGCCATAAACCTTAGCTTTGAAAAAGCCATTTTGTTCTTTAAGAGCATGGAAAACGAGATGTTTTCCCAACGGGCTATAGATTTTGAAGATGTGCGGAAACGCATCTTACACAAGGTGCTACTTCAGGAGCATGATTCCTTTGCCGAGCTGGATGCAGATAGCATTCCCATCTTTTCCGAGATCAGCCCCAGCGAGGTATCTCTGCTCAGAAAACATAATGTGAGAGCTTATCTGGCCAGTGGAATAGGCCAGACCTCACATGTGGGAATACTCAGCCGGGCTCTGAATATTGGCTGTGTCTCCAATCTTGAAGACCAGCAGTTGATCCAGGAAGGAGACTATATCATTGTGGATGGCGAGAACAGCCTCGTAATCTGGCAGCCCAATGATGAGGCCTTGGAATATTTTGCGCAAAGTCTGCAAATAGAAGATCTTATCCTGCAAAAAGAGGAGCGGCTCAAAGACATTGAGAGCAGCACCAAAGACGGCCGCCAGATAGACATAGCCCTCAATATCGGCCTGCCCCTTGAGATTGATCAGGTGCAGGAGCTGGGTAGCAACGGGGTGGGGCTATTCCGCACAGAGTTCCTCTTTTTGGATGGGGATCATCTGCCCACGGAAGAAGAACAGTATCAGGTTTATAGCGAGATGGCCGCCAAGATCGCACCAAAGCCGATCACCATCCGTACCTTTGATTTGGGCGGAGACAAAATCTCGCATCTGATCCACTCGCCGCACGAAGATAACCCCAATCTGGGCAATCGCGGTATCCGCTATTGCCTTACTCATTCGCAGATTTTACGTACTCAGCTCAGGGCTATTTTGCGGGCTGCGGTGCACGGCAATATCCGCATTATGTTTCCCATGATCATCGATGTCGATGACTTTTTGGAGGCCAAGCGGATCTTGATGCGATGTGCCGATGATCTATATGATGAAAAGGCAAAATACAATGCCGAGATTCCGGTGGGCTCGATGATCGAGGTTCCCTCTGCCGCTCTGAGTTCATGTGCTCTGGCCCGCGAGTGTGATTTCCTGTCCATCGGCACCAATGATCTGGTGCAATACACCCTGGCGGTGGATCGTAATAATGAAGCCGTGAGCCGCTATTTTATCCAGCATCATCCCGCCGTCCTGATGCTGATCCGGGCTACCCTCATAAACGCTGCCAGACACAATACCCCGGTATCCATCTGCGGAGAAATGGCTTCTACAAAGGAATATATCCCGCTTCTGATCGGTATGGGTGTGAAGGAACTCAGCGTAAACAGCGCGGTTTATTATGAGGTCAAATCAGTAGTCCGAAATTGTGATGCCAAGCTGCACATGATCGTCAAAAACTTCGATTTTTCCACGTCTTTACCCAAGGTGGATGAATTGGTTTATCGTACTTTAAAACCTTATTATTCTTCAGATAGGAGAGATTCAAATGATTCGCTTTGAACATCGTAACCTTCTGGCCAACCCATATTTGAGCAGAGCTATCCCCAGCTCGCGTTTGGTGGATTTTGCCGAGAAAGTCAAATCCGCCAGGCAGGAGATTTTGTCTGATCGCAAAGCCGGTATCCTGGGCTTTTACGACCTTCCCGAGCAGGATACTGCCCGGATCACAGACTTTGTGGCTTCCCTTCCTGCCAAATTTGAAAGCATGGTGGTCCTGGGTATAGGCGGCAGCGCTTTGGGCAACAAAGCTTTGTATAATGCGCTCAAAACCGAGGCCAGCCTCAAACGCAAAGTATATGTCTATGACAATGTGGACCCCGTGTATCTGCATGAAATCCTGTCTGAACTTGATCTGGAAAAGACTGTCTTCAATGTGGTTACCAAAAGCGGCACCACCGCCGAAACCATGTCTGGCTATATGATCTTGCTGGATCTTTTAAAAAGGAAATTCCCCGGGGATTATCACAAACGCATGATCATCACCACAGACAAAGAAAAAGGTTTCCTGCGCCAAGTGGTAAAAGCCGAGGGCTTTCCCTCTTTTGTAGTGCCAGACAACGTGGGCGGAAGATTCTCCGTGCTCACCGATGTAGGCCTGCTTTCCTCCGCCTTTGCCGGAATCGATATCAAGGCTCTGCTGAAGGGAGCTGCCGATATGCGCAAGCTCAGTGAAACAGCAGATATCACCCAAAATCCGCCGCTGCTGAATGGCCTGCTGCATTTCCTCTACATGCGGGAAGGCAAAAACATCAGCGTGATGATGCCCTATAGTAATTCCTTGTATGACTTTGCGGATTGGTATCGCCAGCTTTGGGCCGAGAGCCTGGGCAAGCGTTATGACACGCAAAACCGCGAGATCTTCGTGGGGCAGACCCCCGTCAAAGCCTTGGGAACCACAGATCAGCACTCTCAAGTTCAGCTTTATACTCAAGGACCCAATGACAAGGTCATCACCTTCCTCACCGTAGAGCAGTGGAATCATGATTATATCATCCCGGATATCCATCCAGAGCGGGAAGAGGTAAACTACCTGGGCGGCAAGAAGCTCTCTCAGCTTCTGAATGCCGAACGCCTGGCCACCGAATTTGCCCTCTGCCAGGCTCAGCGTCCCAATGCCAATCTCATTTTCCCGCAGCTCTCTGCCGATAATCTCGGTGCGGCCATTATGATGTATCAGATTCAGACCGTATTTACCGGTAAACTGCTCAATATCAACCCTCTGGATCAACCCGGAGTGGAAGCCGGCAAGATCGCAACTTATGCCTTGATGGGGAAAAAAGGATATGATGCCCAGCGCAAAGAAATCGAAGCCTACCAAAACCAGTAGGGGCGGACTCCGTTCCGCCCTTACCACGAGCCCCGAAACAAGCTTGGTAATCAGGGCGGATAATCGTCCGCCCCAACAAGGAGGAATCATGCAGCAAAAGTGGATACTGGCTACCATCGCCATCGTCCTGATCAGCAGCCTGTGGGCTGCTCCCATAGACGATTTTAGACAGGCCTTCCTGGCCAATCAAGATAGTCCCGAAGTCCTGGAGCAGCTCATCACAGAGTTCAAGAATCAAAAACTTTCCCTGGAAGACCACCGCATCTTTCAAAGCCTGTGGAATCATGTGAACCCCCAGGCCGTCCAGGCCCATTACGATGAATTGCTGAAACAGAACCCCCAAAATCCCGAATATATCTACCTCAGCGTTCGCCTGAAAGATAATGAGGAGCAGATGGAAGCTGCCCGCATGCTGATTCAGTATTTCCCTTCCTTCTATTGGGGCTACCGCATTATCGCGGTAAGCTTTACCGAGATCCTCTCCCAAGGCGATAGCGAGGCCTACCAGAGCGGCCCGCTCTTCAAAAATGATCTGGCTCTCATACATAATGGCCAGAAGCAATTTGCCGGTGATGCTTATCTGAATCTCGCAGTATTCTATGCTTACAAAGATAGCGATCATTTCCAGGCCGCCGCCGCAGCTTTGGACAAGGTCTCAGACCCTCAGGCCATCAGCAGCAATATGCGGCAGATCGAGGAATTTTGTCTTAAGATTCACGATCTGGATATGTACACCCGCTTGATTAGTGCGGTGCTGGACGACGCCCAGGAATCCGGGCAAATGAGCTCGGCCGAGGCCGAGCTAAATTCCCAGTATTTTATCATGAACTTCCTGGTGAAAAGTAATGGCATCACTGCTTTGGATGAATATCTTGCCAATAATCCAGAGCTTAAGCTAAATCCGGATTTGAGCAGAATCATCGCCGGGCTTTATCTGGAAAAAGGTCGCACCGAAAGTGCTCTGGATGCCCTGGGAGTATATGCCGCTTCAGAAGATGCAGATTATATGTATCTCAAAAACAGCCCTGAATTTTCCCCTCTTCAGGATCATCCCCGCTGGCAGACACTGCTCAAAAAGGCCAGGAAAGTCTGGGACAAAGGCGCAAACGCTCGCAAGGCCGAAGCTCTCAAAGACCGTGAATCCACTCCCGCCCCGCTTTGGGAGCTGCAAGACCTGCAGGGCAAAAGCCACAAACTATCTGAGCTCAAAGGCCAGATCGTGATTCTGGATTTCTGGGCCTCCTGGTGTAGTCCCTGCAAGATGGCAATGCCCAGCCTCAGCCGCTGGATGCAGGATAAAATGCCCCAGGGAGTGCAGGTCTTTTCGGTGAATGTGATGGAGCGCGAGCTCCAAAACGGCAAGGATTACTTTTCGGACCAAGACTTCAAGATGACCTATCTGGAAGGGACTCCCGAAATCGCCACTGCCTATGGTGTGAGCGGCATTCCTCATTTCACCATCATCGATCAAGCTGGCAATATCGCCTGGAGCGTGGTGGGCTTCAGCTATTCATTTGAAGAAAGTTTGAACTTCCAAATAGAGGCTTTAAAAAAGAACTAAGTCATGATAGAAGAGAACTACGATCGCTGTTTTGTCTGTGGCCAGGCCAATCCCATCGGGCTCAAAATAGATTTTAGCTACGATGAAGAAGGAGCTGCTTATGCCACTCTGGCTTTAGACCAGGTCTTTGAAGGATATCCGGGAGTGGTGCATGGCGGCATCCTCTCCACTCTCTTGGATGAAGTGATGGCAAAAGCGGTAATAAATAGCGGAAAGATAGCTGTAACGGCAAAGCTCTCAGTATCTTACCGCAAAGCCCTGAATTCCGGCCAAAGCGTGCTCATCAAAGGTTGGATCACACGCGCCAAAAGCAGAACCATCAGCACCGCCGCCAGCATCTCAGACGAGAGCGGAATTTATGCCGAAGCTGAAGCGGTCTTTGTGGTGCCCAGGCAGGATTTATGAAAAATCCCCTTTCCTGTCTTTTTAGCCCCGCTGAACAGCGTATCTTGCTGGCTATCGCAGCTTTCCTGATCCTGGGCTCAGCTCTGCAGCTCACCGGATACCAGGCCTTGGCGCAGACTCCGGCTCTGTCCGATAGCCTTCTGGTGGATCTCAAAGAGGACAAAGCCCTCATCATCGATATCCGCACTGCCACCAAAGCCGAACTGATGGCCCTGTCCGGCATTGGCTCCAAACGGGCGGATGACATTATCAGCTATAGAGATCAGCATCCTTTTAGCAATGTCAATGAACTGATGAATATCTGTGGCATCGGAGCTAAAATCTATCAGCGCTGTTACCCCAATCTGCTCATCTTTGGTGATTCTCTGGTAATCGCACCCTCCTCTTCCCCTTCCGCTCGCTCCTCAAAAGCTGCAAAATCTAGCCCCAAGCCAGCTCCCACCGCCCCTGTAAATATCAATACCGCCAGCCTGGAAACACTGTGCAGCCTCAGCGGCATCGGCCCCGTCAAAGCTCAGGCCATCATAGATTATCGCGCGCAGCATGGCCCCTTTTCTTCGCCCCAAGATTTGATCAAGGTAAAAGGAATCGGCCAGATCACCCTGGACAAGAATCTGTCCCGCCTCCGCACCGAATAGCCCTAAAACGTTAAAACGTTAAATCGCTAAAACGTTAAAACGTTAAATCGTTAAATCGTTAAAACGTTAAATCGTTAAAACGTTAAAACGTTAAAACGTTAAAACGTTAAAACGTTAAAACGTTAAAACGCTAAAACCTTAAAACTCTAAATCGTTAAAACGTTAAAACGCTAAAACGCTAAAACCCTAAAACCTTGAAACTCTAAAAAAACAAAGCTATTGACACAAAATGCCCGCGCTATTTACTTGACTCTAAATTTTGAATTTCGGGAGTAAAAAGATGAAGACACTTGAACCAAGCTGGACGCCGACCGTTACCCTGGCCAAGCTCTTTGAAGAGCAGAATCAGTTTTTTGATGCTTTGGCCACCTATGAGCTGATCGCCCAAACCGATGCTTCGCCCGCCATCCGGGAGAAGATCGAGGATTTGCATGCCCGGATTTTGAATGACCCTTCGAACCGTTATGATCCCCGCATCGAAAAGCTCTTCACCCCCGAAGAGCTGGCTTACCTCAAGATCCTCAGCCATCAGGGCTTTGACAATATGTCCAGCACCATGCAAAAGCTGGGAGAAGGCCTTCAGGAAAGCCAGATAATCTTTGATGAAGAAGATATCCTGGCCGAAGAATCCGAGCTTGACGCTCTATCAGCTGTGCTTGAAGAGATCGAAAAACAGGCTCAGCTCAGTCTCATCAGTTCCAATGAAAGCTTTTCCGAGCTCACCGTGGGTGACCTGCTCCTTGCTGTCCTTTCCCGGTACGACAAAAATCAGCTGCTCAGCGAGATTCAGCTCTCGGATCTGGTCAGCCTTTTTGTGGATCTGCAGAACCCCAAGTCCTGATTATGGCCAAAGTCCCCCGCAGCTACAATAGAGTTTGTGAACGCTGCTTGCGCAAATGTAAACAAAACGCACAGGTGCAATTGCTCACCTGCCCGAGATTCAAACCCAAACCCGTGCAATTAGAGATCAAAGTGCCCGGCTACGGCCGTAGATTTGATAAACGCACATGATCCGCATCATCGCCGGCAAATATAAAAAACGCAAACTGGCTGCAGTGCCCGGACACAGCACCCGTCCCACCTCGGACTACAACCGCGAGATGATCTTCAGCACCTATCAGGATTTCCAGGATAAACGCGTCCTGGACCTGTATGCCGGAACCGGCGCTTTGGGCCTGGAAGCCCTCTCACGCGGTGCCACCTGGGTAGATTTTGTGGAATTTGCCAGCCCCGCCATTGCCACTCTCCTCAGCAATATCCAGCTTTTAGACTGTGGAGATCAGTGCCACCTCTACCGCAAAAAAGTAGAAGCCTATCTCAAAACCTGCACCCAAGCCTACGATATCATTTTGCTGGATCCACCCTATGATAAGAACTTGGTAAATCCCACCCTGCGCAGCATCTTTGGCCAGGATCTTTTGGCGCAAGAGGGCGTGATCGTGGTGGAACATTCCCGCACTGAAACCATCTGCCCAGAACTAAAAGACAGGATATTTCAACACAAATCCAGCAAAACTAATAGCTTTACCTGGCTGCAGCATTAAGGTTTTAGGGTTTTAGCGTTTTATCGTAGTGCAGGACGCCGTTCCTGCTGAAGAAGAGCGGAAGATCACCTTAAAAATAGAACACAGATCGAGCGGATTGGGTGGATTTGACGGATTATTGGAGCCTTTGGGTTTTCAGGTAGTGGCGGACTCCTGTTCCGCCAACACAGCGCAGCCTTCTGTTTTGACTTACAATTTTGCTCTGGCCAGCAAGTTACATATTCTCTCCATCTCTATTCACATCCAACCAGACTACCAGCTATTCTCCAGCCAAAATTGTGAGTTAAAACAGAGGATACTGCTGATGCTGCTTTTCTTTTCCCAGAACAGAAGACCAAGCTTTGGTCATTGGGTGTATGAGCTAAAAATAGTCCTTGCCATCGCTGCCTCTTTTCAGAATATGTCCCTAAAGCTCAGAAGGAGTTCCGGATGGAAGACAGCAATCTACGTCAAATCATGCTTGAGATTGAAGAGATCAAGCTAAAGGCGCAGCTCAGAGCCGTGAGAGCTGCCTTGAGGGGCGAGAAAGAACCAACTGCAGAGGATGGAAAACAATCTTTATCGCAGGTGAGCTATGTGTATGAGCTGCTCAAAGAGGCGGAGTGCCCTTTGCACGTTTCAGAAATCATTAGCAGGTGTAAGCAGAGCTTTGGCATCGAATTGCAGCGGGAATCCATCGTCTCGGCTTTGCTGAAGAAGGTCAAGCGTTTAGATCGTTTTACGAAGGTAGGCCCTAATGTTTTCGGCTTGATTGAGGATAAAGAGCTCTATCTTTTGGAGGATAAGGAGGGTTGAGCGGGGCTTTTTTGATTCGTTGATAGATCAGGTGTCGTCCTGCGCTACGCTCCGGACTCGGGGATCCATCTGCCAGCCACCCCAGCAGTTACCTGCTGGGCTATTGGCATTCGCCTTTCGTCTTTCCGGACTGGTTATATCTGAAACGCTATGCCCACGGCATTCTTTGGGGTATGTGTTTGTTGGGGTTCTATCTGAACCCACATGAAATAGCTTTCACAACCGGGAATGAAACACCCTATCCTGTTCAGCTGGTGCGTGCACGAAAGCAAAACATAGTCACAGGGATTTTGCGGATCGAACGGATTAACACGGATATATAGCGTATTGGCAAATGGATCCGCTTGCGGAACTGCTGGATTGGATGCGTCTCGCGTCCAGTTGTTGGATTTGCCTTCGGTAGCTGCTGGATTCGCCTCTTGTAGCCATATTCTTCCCCCCTCCTTGAAAGACTCCAGGTGGGGGTTTCTAACCCCCACGCCATGAGGCTGCCACCTGGGTCAAGACTCTTTCCTGGCCTTTGAAGGCCAGGCACCCGCAGCTATATGAACCAACATACCCCAGGCTACAATGGTGGAATCTCTATTGAGGGATCAGGTGTCGTCCTGCGCTACGCTCCGGACTCGGGGATCTATCTGCCAGCCACCCCAGCAGTCACCTGCTGGGCTATTGGCATTCGCCTTTCGTCCTATCGGACAGGTTATATCCGAAATGTCGTCCCCCTGGGACTCAAGCTGCTGTGTGGCTCAAAGCAAAGCATAGTCACACGGATTTTGCGGATCAAACGGATTAACACGGATATATAGCGTATTGGCAAATGGATCCGCTTGCGGAACTGCTGGATTGGATGCGTCTCGCGTCCAGTTGTTGGATTTGCCTTCGGTAGTTGCTGGATTCGCCCCTTGTAGCCATATTCTTCCCCCCTCCTTGAAAGACTCCAGGTGGGGGTTTCTAACCCCCACGCCATGAGGCTGCCACCTGGGTCAAGACTCTTTCCTGGCCTTTGAAGGCCAGGCACCCGCAGCTCTATGAACCAACATACCCCAGGCTACAATGGTGGAATCTTTATTGAGGGATCAGGTGTCGTCCTGCGCTACGCTCTGGACTCGGGAATCCATCTGCCAGCCACCCCAGCAGTCACCTGCTGGGCTATTGGCATTCGCCTTTCGTCCTTCCGGACTGGTTATATCTGAAACGCTATGCCCACGGGACTCATTTGGGTGTTGATTTGTTGGGGGTCTATCTGAACCCACATGAAATGGCTTTCGCAACCGGGAATGAAACACCTCACGTTTTAGCCAAGGTTACATGTAAATACCAGGCCTTTCTTTAGGGTATGTGTTTGTCAGATTCTAAATCTGAAATGTGATGCCTGCAGCGTTCACCGGCCTGTTTTGAATTCTGAACGAAGCCTGTTTTGACTTGTCTTTTTGATCTGGCCGATAAGCTTTAGATTGTCTTGTGTCTTTCATTATCTTAGCAAACTACAAATTATTCCCAAGCCAAAAATGAGAGTTATCACAGGAACTTCAAGGGTTGAAATAGTGGTGCATTTTATGCTGCCAACAGTGTTGCACTCTAAATTGTTATTGTCAGCGGGGGACTGCTTTATTTGCTATCAGGTCTGCTTCCCTTCTTTCTAAGGCCTCTGGCCTTACTGGACACGAGACGTATCCAATCCAGCAGGCAATGCGCAGCACCTTCTCAACCTTCTCAACCTTCTAAACTCTCTAAACCCTCTCAACTTTCTAAACCTTCTCAACTCTCTCAACTTTCTAAGGCCTCTGGCCTTACTGGACACGAGACGTATCCAATCCAGCAGGCAATGCGCAGCACTTTCTAGACCTTCTAAACCTTCTCAACTCTCTCAACTTTCTAAGGCCTCTGGCCTTACTGGACACGAGACGTATCCAATCCAGCAGGCAATGCGCAGCACTTTCTAAACCTTCTAAACCTTCTCAAGCTAATCCCCAAAACCTAAGCCCTATCCCCGGGAAAACCCCCAATTCCACAATATTATATTGACAGAAAACCCATCTTCAAAACTAAGGTAATAGAATAAGATACAAGCAAGAACATAGAGTGAGTCCACAAAAAAGATGTTGACAAAAACTGGCATGTCAAATTGATTGGCAAAACCTTATGCCGATGTAGCTCAATGGCAGAGCAATTGATTTGTAATCAATAGGTTGGGGGTTCAACTCCCTTCATCGGCTCCATAGCTGTGGAGAGGTTCCCGAGTGG
>Ga0265295_1005064_pt1 | contig 17203 bp, 16 predicted proteins | sample Munlansysbiofilm_FD_192503 | JGI IMG/M metagenome (GOLD analysis project Ga0265295, IMG submission 192503) | Leachate microbial communities from a municipal landfill in Southern Ontario, Canada - Methane capture system biofilm | ecosystem: Engineered > Solid waste > Landfill > Unclassified ...
ATGAAGACGTTGTCCGCAGTTACGGCAAACGTTGGGACATCGAAGTGTTCTTCCGTACGGCCAAGCAGCACTTGGAACTGGAGAAAGGGTGCCAAAGCCGGGATTTCGACGCTCTCATTGCTCATACTGTAAACCTCCCCAAGTTAGTGCCATCCAAAAGTAGAGACTTCCTTGGATGAATTTTTCATGAGGAACTCTGCCGGGGTCAAATCGCCAAGCGACTCGTGGGGCCGCTCCTCGTTGTACTGCCTCAGCCAATTCTCCGTAATTTTCTTCACTTCCGTAAGGGACTTGAACAGGTAGAAGTCTAGAACCTCTTCCCGGTAGGTCTTGTTGAACCGCTCAAAAAAAGGGGTCAAGTCTCGCGTTGGCTCTTCTTGAGTGCTGACCGCACCTTCTCGACTCTGCTTTTGAACTTTCCATCCTCAATCAATCTCTGTCCAACTCGGGTCAGGGTGGTACTGACAGAGCTGTAAGACCGTACGGACAAGGATTTAGCTATTTCCTGAAGCGGAAGACCGCAATGAGTCCGTAGCAGGTAAATCGCCACATCGCGCGGTTCATTTGTGAAACCGCGTAGAGAAATGTGCAACGACGACGCCTCCACTTCGTAAACAGCAAGGACCGCTGACACGATTTCTTGGAATGAAGGGGCCAGGCGCTTGGCGGCAGGAACTTCACGGTCCATCTTTACGTGAAAAAATTTGTCCTTAATCATTTTAATGAAGATTTTACCACCAAGGATCGCTGGCAAATTCAATCTGGAGAAGGCATGTTCGATTCTCTCATCATCCCCCTGAGCCATGAAGCAAAGATATCTCTTCCGAGCCTCGTCGAGACGATACGAAAACCTCTTCAAAACAGCCTCCCGATAAAGCCAATCCCATGCCCCATCATCGGAAAGATATCCGCCGTGGCTGGTCCAATCATATTTTTCCAACGCAGTGCCCATGTTGGCTTTGAGAGGATTGTGGTGGATGTAGCGGACAAGACCGAGCAGATATTCATCCTCGTCCACCAAAATGGATTTGTATCGACCACGAAAGAGTTGCCCGTCATGGCCGTGCCGCCGATTGAACGCCTGCGTGTATACTCCGCCGATATGACGCATAATGCGGTTGATGTTGGCTTCAGGCGTGCGCAAAAGAAGATGAAAGTGATTCGGCATCAGAGCATATGCCGCAATCTGGGCGTTGAACATTTCCGAGGCGGACTTTAGCAGATCAATAAACGCCTGATAGTCCATGGAATCAAGAAAAATCATTTCATGCCTGCGTCCCCGGTTCATGACGTGGTACCAGGCGTTGGGAAATTCAATTCGAAGTGGTCTGGCCATGGAAATCACATAAATGAAGAACGCAGTTGAGTCAAAGCGAGACTTGACCCCTTTTCTTGATGGCCGTGCCGCCGATTGAACGCCTGCGTGTATACTCCGCCGATATGACGCATAATGCGGTTGATGTTGGCTTCAGGCGTGCGCAAAAGAAGATGAAAGTGATTCGGCATCAGAGCATATGCCGCAATCTGGGCGTTGAACATTTCCGAGGCGGACTTTAGCAAATCAATAAACGCCTGATAGTCCATGGAATCAAGAAAAATCATTTCATGCCTGCGTCCCCGGTTCATGACGTGGTACCAGGCGTTGGGGAATTCAATTCGAAGTGGTCTGGCCATGGAAATCACATAAATAAAGAACGCAGTTGAGTCAAAGCGAGACTTGACCCCTTTTCTTGATGACCCCTTTTCTTGACCCCTTTTCTGATGTGACCCCTTTTCCTCTGACAGCCGAAAGCAGGGGAGTGGTATATGGTGCAGCCGCGCTGACGTTTTGCGCCATACGAAAGCGCATCTGATCGATTCCGCAACCTTTTTTTCATACGTACCCCCTGTGCAGCATACTTTCAGCTTGCACCCTCTGGCCGTCCTTGATAGGTCAATCAATCTTTTATCGATTGCCAAGATTTTTCTCTTGGCAAATCGCATTCTTACGGAGGATTTCATGCGCATATTCGTAGTGCTGGCAGCAAGCCTGTTTTTTGCCCAGGCAGCCTTTGCCGAACCGGTCGGCAGCCCCATTCCTGTAGGTATCGCCGTGGGACAGACCACCAATGTGGCCCTGTTCGGCGAAGAGCAGATCAACGGCGCAAAAGTGGCGGAAAAGATGATCAACGAGAAGGGCGGCGTGAATGGAACGCCGATCAAGCTCGTGTTCCAGGACACCGGCGGTGACGAAGCCGGGGCCATCAACGCCTTTCAGAACCTTATCTCCCGCGACAAGGTCGTGGCCATCATCGGGCCCACCCTGTCGCAGCAGGCCTTTGCCGCCAACCCCATTGCCAATCAGGCCAAGGTGCCCGTTGTCGGCCCTTCCAACACGGCCAAGGGCGTGGCCCATATCGACGAATACGTCTCCCGCATCTCCGCGCCCATGACCCTGGTCGCACCCAACGCCTTGAAGCGCGCGCTTGCCATCAATCCCAATGTCAAGAACGTGGCCGTGGTCTATGCTCAGGATGACGCCTTCAACGTCTCCGAGACCGGCATTTTCCAGGAAGCCATCAAGGACCAGGGCCTGAACATCGCTCTCATCCAAAAGACCAGCGTCAAGGACACCGATTTCACCACCCAGGTCACCGCCATCCTCGGCGCGAACGTGGACATGGTGGTCATGAGCTGCCTGGCTGCCGACGGCGGCAACATGGTCAAGCAGTTGCGCCAGTTCGGCTACGAGGGCCTCATCGTCGGCGGCAACGGTTTCAACTCTCCGAACATGTATCCGGTCTGCGGCAAGGAATGCACCGGAGTCATCGTGGCCCAAGCTTACAGCCCAAAAGCCGACAACGCCGAGAACAACGCCTTTGTTCCCGTGTTCAAGGAGATGTTCAAGAAAGATCCGGCCCAGTTTTCGGCCCAGGCCTACACCAGCGTGAAGGTTGTCGTGGATGCCTTGAGCGAGGTCGAGAAGAACTCCGGCAAGAAGATTTCCGAGATGGACACCGCTGAACTGCGCACCGCTCTTAATGCCGCCATCATCTCCAGTTCCTACGAGACGCCGCTCGGCGAGATCGTCCTCGATGCCGAGGGCGAGATCACCCAGAAGACGTTTTACGTCTCCCAGATCAAGATTGCCGACGACGGCAAGACCGGGACCATGGAACTGCTGCCCGAATAACGCATCCTGCCGGGGGAGCGCCGCTTCCCCGGCTTTTGGCATATCATGAACATCGTCTATTTCCTGCAAAATATCCTGAATGGCCTTTCCATCGGTTCGGTCTACGCCATCTTCGCCCTCGGCTACACGTTGGTCTTCTCCATCCTCGGGATCATCAATTTCGCCCACGGCGCAGTCTTCACCCTTGGCGCATATTGCACCTACGCCCTGGCCGTCGGTGATTTCGGCTTGAACGGACTTTTGGCGGGCATGAGCCTGCCTTTTAGCCTGCCGTTTCCCCTGGCGCTCCTGGGCGGTTCGGTCATGGCCGGTTTTGTGGGGGTTCTGGTCGAACGGCTGGCCTTTCGGCCGTTGCGGGCCAAGGGCGCCGATCCGCTCCTGGCCCTGGTCAGCAGCCTTGGTGTGGCGCTCATTCTGGTCAATTGCCTGCAGTTTCTCGTCGGCGCGGAAATTTATTCATTTCCGTCCGATATATTCGGCTCCCTGCCCATGGCCATGATCTTCAAGATGGATGGCAAGATTCTGGCCGTGCGCACCGTGCAGATCATCATCCTGGCCGTAAGCCTGGCCATGCTCCTCGTGCTGGCCTGGTTCATGAATCGGACGCGCATGGGCAAGGCCCTGCAAGCCACGGCCGAGAATCCGGAAACCGCCAGCCTTTTGGGCATCAACGTGGACCGCTACATCCTGTCCACGTTTTTCATCTCCGGCGCATTGGGCGGCCTGGCCGGGACCCTTATCGGCGCGAGCTTTGGGCTGGCTGGACCGTATTTCGGCGTCAGCTACGGCCTCAAGGGCCTGGCGGTCATCGTGCTCGGAGGGCTTGGCAGCATCCCCGGCGCGGTCCTTGGCGGGCTGGTCATCGGTCTGGGCGAGGCTTTTTTGCCCCCGGACTATTCGTCCATGAAAGAGGCCGTGGCCTTTGTCATGCTTTTCGTCATTCTTCTGGCCCGCCCCCAAGGGCTGCTTGGCCAGCAAACCATCCAGAAGGTTTAGGATGGGCATGTTTCTCGACAACTACGGTTTTTTGATGGTGGCCATTATCCAGCAGGCCCTCTTGGGGATGAGCCTGTGGTATCCGCTCATGGCCGGGCAGCTCTCCCTGGCCAGCATCGGCTTCTATTCCCTGGGCGGCTACATCGCGGCCATCATGGGTACGAGCCCGCTCTTTGCCGCCTGGCGGGAAATCCTGGGCGTGGCCCTCTACCCGGTGGAATGGCTCATAGCCATGCTGGCAAGCGTTCTCCTTGGTCTTTTGGTCGGCATCCCGGCCCTGCGACTGCGCGGCATCTATCTGGCCCTGGCGACCATCGCTTTTGTGCAGGTGCTCAATGTCGTGGTGCTCATCCTCGATGTGACCGGCGGGGCGGTGGGGCTTTTTGGCATCCCGCAGCCCTTCGAAAAACGCATTGGCTATCTGTGGTTTTTTGGTCCGCTTCTGATCGTCATGCTGCTCTTTTCCTGGCGGCTGACCCGCACCGTGGCCGGCCGGTCTTTCATGGCCATCCGCGAGGACGAGCTGGCCGCCCAGGCCATGGGCATCTCCACCACCTTCGAAAAGGTCCGCGCCTTTGTCATCGGTTGCGGCCTGGCCGGAGTGGTCGGAGCCATGAGCGCGCCGTTCCTCAATACCTGGAACGCCCGCCAGAGCAGCTTCGACGCCTCCGTGGCCTGTCTGGCTTACGTGCTCATCGGCGGGGCGCGTTCCATCTGGGGTCCGCTGCTGGGCGCGATCCTGCTGGTCGCTCTGCCTGAAGTGCTGCGCCCGCTGAAAGACGCCCGCCTGATCATGAACGGCATTGTCCTTGTCGTGGCCTGCATCTACCTGCCCCAGGGCATCGCCGGGCTGCTGGCCTCCCTGCGCCGCAAAGCTTCGGGGGTGGCCTGATGGACGCCATTTTACATCTGGAAGGCGTTTCGCGGTCTTTCGGGGGACTCATGGCTGTGGGCGATGTCGGCTTTTCAGTGCAGGCCGGTGAAATCTTCGGCCTGATCGGCCCCAATGGGGCGGGCAAGACCACGCTCTTCAACCTGATCTCCGGCCTGACCCCTGTTTCCGCAGGCAGGATCAGTTTCCTGGGCCAGAATATCCTGGGTATCGCGCCCCACAAGGTCGCCAGCATGGGCATGGCCCGAACGTTCCAGAACATCCGCCTGTTCAGCGGCATGAGCGTGCTCGACAATGTGCGCGCGCCCATGCAGGCCTTTGCCGAAACCGGCCTCCTGTCGGACCTGCTCGGGCTCCCGGCCAGCCGCGCCCAGGAAAAGGAAATCCGCAGCAAGGCGCTGCAACTGCTCGGCCTTGTCGGACTTGAATCCAAAGCTCTGGATGTCGCCTCATCCCTGCCCTACGGCGAGCGCAGACGCCTTGAGATCGCCCGCGCCCTGGCCCTGCGGCCCAAATTATTGCTGCTGGACGAACCGGCCGCAGGCCTCAATCTGGCCGAAAAAGCCGAACTCAGCTCCTTCATCCGAGGCCTGCGCACCCGCTTCGACCTGACCGTGCTCATCATCGAACACCATGTGCCTTTGGTCATGGGCCTGTGCGACCGCCTGGCCGTGCTCAACTTCGGACGCCTCATCTGCCAGGGCAAACCGGAGGACGTGCGCAGCGATCAATGCGTCATCGACGCCTATTTGGGAGACAGCCATGCCGTTGCTCGAACTTGATCAGGTCAGCGTGAACTACGGCGCAGTCAAAGCCGTGCGCGAGGTCAGCCTGTATGTGGAGCATGGCGAGGTGGTCACGCTCATCGGCGCCAACGGCGCGGGCAAAAGCACCATCCTGCGCGCCGTCTCCGGCCTGGCCCGCATCGCCTCCGGCTCTCTTTCTTTCGCCGGGTCGGACATTTCCAAAACCCGCCCCGACGCCATTGTCCGCGCCGGGCTCGCCCATTGTCCCGAAGGACGCCAGGTCCTGGCCAGGCAGAGCATCGAGGACAACCTTCTGCTGGGCGCCTATATCCGCAAGGACAAAGAAGGCATCGCGCGTGACCTGGAAACGTCCTACACCATGTTTCCGCGTCTGCGCGAGCGCCGCCGCCAGCCGGCCGGAACCCTTTCCGGCGGAGAGCAGCAGATGCTGGCCATCGCCCGCGCCCTCATGAGCTCGCCGCGCATGCTCCTGCTCGATGAACCATCCCTGGGACTTGCCCCGCTGGTGGTAGAAGAGATTTTTACCATTCTCGATACCTTGAACGCTCAAGGCATGACCATCCTCCTTGTGGAGCAGAACGCGAGGCTGGCCCTGGCGCACTCCCACCGCGGCTACGTCCTCGAATCCGGACAGATCGCAGCCACCGGCGAAGCCAGGGCGCTGCTGGATGACGACCGCGTTCTGGCGGCATATCTGGGAGCGTGAAGCCGGGAGAAGAGGCAGGGAAAAGAGGCGGGGCGCTGCCCCGGGCCCCGCAAGGGGCTTGGCCCCTTGACCCGTGCAGGGGTGGGGCCGCGAGCAGGGCGTGGTTGCGATGCTCCGGTTCTGTCAAGCAAAGAGGGTAATGGTTTTGTGTTTGGTGCTTGATCGCCCATATTTCGTATTTATAGACTGGCGCAGCAGCGTCGTAGAGGTGTTTGAATGACCAAACCAAAAAGGGTGACCCTGTTCATCCAGTGCATAGTGGATTCCTGTTTTCCCGAGGTGGGCGAGGCCATGGTCAAGGTGTTGGAGCGCCAGGGGCTTGAGCTCCACTATCCCCCGGAGCAGACCTGCTGCGGACAGCCGGCTTTCAACGCCGGGTACCGTGACGAGGCGGCGCGACTTGCCCTGCATTATCTGGACGTGTTCGAACACGCAGAAGTCATTGTCTGCCCATCGGGATCGTGCGTGAACATGGTCCGCCATCATTACATGGAACTTTTTGCCAAGGACCCCCGTCTGCTTGAACGAGCCAAAAGGGTGGCCGCCAAAACCTTCGAGTTCACCGAATTTCTGGTCGACGTGCTGGGCGTGACCGATGTCGGCGCAACCTGGAACGGGGAGGTCACCTATCACGACTCCTGTCACCTGCTGCGCGGTCTCGGCGTCAAGGATCAGCCCCGAGCGCTGCTTTCCCAGGTGCGCGGGCTCACGCTTGTCGAGATGATCCGCTCCGACGAATGCTGCGGGTTCGGCGGCACGTTCTCGGCCAAATACCCCGAAATTTCCGAGGCCCTGCTTGAAACCAAGCTAGCCAACATCCAGACCACGGGCACGGGCGCGGTGGTCGGGTGCGACATGGGCTGTCTGATGCACATGCAGGGCATGATCCGCCGCCGCGAACTGCCCATCAGCGTGCACCATATCGCCGAGATCCTGGCCGGGGAGGAGTAGGATGCTGAACCAGGACCCTCTGAAATACCGGGAATTGGCCGCCAAGGCCGTACAGGACAAACAACTGCACAAGGCCCTTGGCAAGCTTCGGGACAAATTCGGCCGTAACGCCGTGAACCTCTACAATCAGCTCTCATCGGGACATGACCCGCGTCAGGACGCAAAGGCCGTGCGGCGCAAGATCGTGGACAATCTGGACGTGGTGCTCGAAACCCTGGCTGCAAACATCCAGGCCCGGGGCGGTCATGTTTATCTGGCCGACACCGGCGAAGATGCCGTGGAATACTGCCTGGGCGTTGCCAGGCGCCATCAGGTCGCTCGCGTCGTCAAGGGAAAATCCATGCTCAGCGAGGAAATACACCTCAACGACGCCCTTGAAGCCGCAGGCATCGAGACCGTGGAGACCGATCTTGGCGAGTACATCGTGCAGCTCAAGGGCGAAGCGCCTTCGCACATCATCGCTCCGGCCATCCACTACACCCGCGAGCAGGTCGGCGAACTTTTCGCCGAGAAACTGGGCGAACCCTATACGGACGATCCACCGACCCTGACCGCCATGGCCCGTAAGGCCCTGCGCGAAAAGATGCTCACTGCCGACATGGGCATCTCCGGCGGCAACACCGCCTGCGCCGAGACAGGGCACGTGACCATCGTCTCCAACGAAGGCAACATCCGCATGGCCACGACCATGCCCAGGGTGCACGTCGTGCTGCTCGGCATCGAGAAGATCGCGGCCACCCTGGAGGATCACGACATCCTGCTGCGCATGCTGACCCGCGCCGCCGCCGGGCAGAAGATCTCGACCTATGTCAGCTATGTGGGTGGACCGCGTTTGCCCGAGGAACCGGACGGGCCCGAGGAGTTTCATCTGGTCCTGGTGGACAATGGCCGCAGCCGCATTCTGGCCGACCCGGATTTTCGTGAAGTGCTGCACTGCGTGCGCTGCGGCGGATGTCTGAATGTCTGCCCGGTCTACATGGCCATTGGCGGCCACAGCTATGGCTCTCCGTACTGCGGCCCCATCGGTGCGGTCTTCACCCCCCTGACCCAAGGCATCAACGCGTGCCACCATCTCTGCCAGGGAGAAACCCTGTGCGGAGCCTGCAAGCAGGTCTGCCCGGTGGACAACGACCTGCCGCGCATGCTCTCGCTCTTGCGTTTCAAATTGGCCAATGGCGATAAAAGCTGGAACGTGCGCCCCCAGAGCCTGCCCACAAAGCTGGTATTTGGCGCCTGGTCAGTGATCATGAGGCATCGGCGCGTGTACGACGCGATGAGCCTGTTGGCCGGATTTTGTCAGAGATTGCTGCCCCGCAGCAACGGCTGGATCAGGCGCCTGCCCGGGCCGCTTGGCGGTTGGACCAGGGGCCGCGATTTTCCGCCTCTGGCAAAGAAAAGCTTTGCCCAGCGCTGGGCGCGCCGGGACACGACAAGGAGGGACGCATGAGCCGTATCATTGAACGGGTTCGGCAGGCGCTGGGCGTGCGGGCCGGGGACGGCCGGGACAAGCTGGTCTTTGCCAAGAGCGAGGACTTTGTAGGGTGTGCGGACGCAACGGCCACGGCGCAAGAGCGCGACGACTGGATGAAGACCATCCGCGCAGAGGCGCAGGCGCTCAATCTGCAGGTGCACGAGTGCCCGGATCTGGATGCCTGCGGCGAGGCCATCGCGACCCTGGCCCGGGAGCGCGACCCGGAATGGGGCTCATTGAAGCAGATCATGCGCTGGAACGATCCGCTTCTTCATGAGCTCGGCCTTGAAACGCGCCTGGGCGAGGAAATCGCAGTCAAGACTGTGCCCAAGGCGGACTTTTTCGGTGAATCCGAGCGTCAGGAGTTCCGACGTGAGGTCATTGCCTCCTACATCGGCATCACCACCGCCGACTACCTGCTGGCCGACACGGCCTCGCTGGTGCTCCTGGGCGGCAGTGGCCGGGCGCGGTCCGTGTCGCTGGTGCCGTCCATTCACATCGCCGTTGTGCCGGCAAGCCGCATGCTCGCCTCCTACCGGCAGATGCTCTCCTGCCTTGATGCCATGGTCCTGCCGTCCAACGTGAGCATTATCACCGGCCCGAGCAAGACCGCCGATATCGAGGCCACGCTGGTGCACGGTGCGCATGGGCCGCGCGAGATGCATCTCTTCGTGGTCGCGTCCTGATATTTGCGTTCCGCCAAGGGCCCAGGGTTGCCAAGTAAGAGCGCCAAGTTGACCGATTCGGGTCATCTTGGCGCTCATTCTTTGCGGGGAAGTGGTGGCGCGGTGTCAACACCGATCCACAGAAAAACGAATCATCCAACTGGAAAGGGGTCAGGTCTGCTTTTGACGATTCTTTCCTCTTTTCTGCAATTTTTTAATTCCAAAAAACGCTACAAGAAAAGTTGCACCCACGGCAAATCCTTCTTTTGTCATACGTATTTGCGTGTACATCTAGTGTGGGATGCGTAGATGCTGTCAGTACAAATTATGTCAACTCACAAGTCCATAAAGAACCTATCGACATGACCGAGCAGATGCGGGAGATTGCCGACAGGCCATGCTTGCCAATCCGAGCGATTCTGTTCCGTTTCACCACCGTAAAGGACTGCGCCACCTTTGATGCGTTCACCTACTGCCCGACTGACACCATACAGACCCTTGAAATAATCCTGGGTCACGGTCTGCCCGGATTTGATTTCCAGAAGGAATATGTCCTGCCCGTTCTCCATGACCAGATCCGTTTCCAGACCCGAACTGTCCCGGTAAAATGAAAATCGCGGTCGCTTGCCGTGATGGAAACTTTGCTTGAACAGATCCGCGATGACCATGTTCTCGAAGAGATTACCGCGTAACGGATCCCGAGCCACCTGGGCGGGTGTTTCCAACCCGAGAAGAAAAGCTGCCAAGCCTACGTCCCAGAAATAGAGCTTTGGTGTCTTCGTCAGCCGCTTTGAGATATTGGCGTGCCATGGCGGAAGCTGAAAAATGATGTATCCGGCCTCAAGAAGGGTGATCCATTCTCGCGCGGTGGTGTGCGAAACTCCAGCGTCATTGCCTAGGCTGTGAAGGTTGAGCAGCTGTCCGGTTCTTCCCGCGCACAGACGGATGAATTTCTCAAACTGTCCGGCATTGCGGATATTGATGAGCTGGCGCACATCACGTTGAACATAGGTCTCGAAATAATTGCCGTACATGCGCGAAGGCTCCAGCTCCATGTGGTGCAGGCGAGGATAAAATCCTTTGAGCAGCAGGCCGTCGACATCGGCAAGGTCATGGTAGGTGCGTATTTCCGCACTGTCGAATGGGAGCAAGGTGAGCATCGCCGTCCTTCCGGCCAGGGACTGACTGACGGATGCCCGGACATGCAGCTGCTGGCTGCCGGTCAGGATAAAACGACCTGGAGCGGGGTTTTCGTCAACGAGGGGTTGCAGATACGAGGTGAGTTCTGGAGCTCGCTGGATTTCATCGAGGATCGCGCCATGAGGGATTGCGGCGAGAAATCCACGGGGATCTTCGGTGGCGAATTGACGAATATCCGGGGCTTCGAGGTTGAAGTACGGCTTTTCCGGAAACGTGCTTTTGCACAGTGTCGTTTTGCCGCTTTGCCGGGGGCCGGTCAGGGTGATGACAGGATATCGAGAGGCTTCGTGCTGGATAAATGTGCTCAGGTTTCTTGCTTGCATGTCAGCACGGTACACCCTTTTTGTGCAGATTGAAAGTTAAAGTTTCAATCTGCACAAAAAAACGCAATGCCAATGGGGAAAGGCTCATACACGCCGACTAACGTGCTCATATTGCATTTGATTTTGTGGAAGCGGGGCGTGACGGTTGTCCCGGCCAGGAACCGCCGAAACTCCTTCGCCGGCCTCGTAAAAGTTGAATCGCCGCTCCTGCCGGACACACACCGATTTTCAGGCGGTCCGCGGCGATTCAACAAACGATGCCTGGCTCAGTCAGACAGTCGCCGGTCCCTGGCCGGGACAACCGCCACACCCCGCACTTATTTCATTATTCTAGATGAATGGAGCGCCCTTGACCCACAAAAAGCCCACAAAAAGAAAAAGGGCTTAAGATCATTTGACCTTAAACCCTTGATTTCTTTGGCGGGGCCGATGGGACTCGAACCCACGGCCTCCGGCGTGACAGGAGGATGATAGCCGCTTTACCCCACCGTATTTCAGCTAGTTACGTAGCTTCGCGTAGTCTCGTGTGGGTTCCCGTGGGTTCAAAAACCCACAAAAAACCCACACATTAATCATTTCAATAAAGCCATAACGTTCCGTGTAACCGGCGCCCAAAAGTGGCAAAGTGAAGCGGTGCCGCTTTTGGGCGTCCGAGTTCACGCGATTGTTAGCATGAGTCTTTGCCACTTTCTTCAATCCCGTCCTTGGTTGGCTGCATCATGATGGTAAGGCCGGCGTAAGGGTAGAACTCCGGTAAGAAGCTTATTATCTGACCATCGCCCCGCATATAATGGTGCGCTACGCTAGGAAACATCTCTCTTGGAAGAGGATATTTGGCATTAGGGTTGTGGAAGATTGATATTCCCGCACCCCACGATTCAATGTACTGTTCGTCCACCTCAAAAAAGAATCTATCTGGCACGACCGCATTAGGGTCATGCTTATGACACATACCAGTAAACAGAATCTTAACCTCTGGGTCTCCGAAACCAGCGACCTTACCCATCCTTATGAACTTCGAAATCGTTCCTGTAGCTGAAAACAGCACAGCACTGACGTTTTCTGCGTCATCGGTGAAAAAAAACCCTGATGGTATTCGCTTCCCATTATGCTCGTGAAGCTCGATTCTAATCGGGCTAATGATCAACTCTCCAGATGGGGAGATCTCGAAGTCGTGTCGCACTCCATAAAGATAGTTGTTGAGAGCTGTTGACGACCACATCATTGACTGGCTCGCATGAAAGTCTGCGATTGCAAAGACCAGAGGGCGACCCGCAACGTGCTCTTTTGACCAATACTTCTTCTTTAGTTTTGAATAAAGAGGGCTGCCAAACTTAATCGGCATGTAGTGCTGCTGCAATTCCTGAATTCGTTGGGGAGTAAGCTCCTCAGGATTTATCCCTTCTGCCTTACCGTCTTGGGATGCCTGCACGGTCACTGCCTCAATGGCAGCAGCGCACTCCCCATTCGATACAAAGAAATCTGGGGCATTATAGCTCCGATCAATCAGAAGCCGCTCTTCGGTCAAATAGGCAAATAGGTATAATTCCCATAACCGTGAGTCGAAGCCCGTGGTTTGGAACTGTTCTATGAAGTTCCCATCGACATCAACATAGTGATGCATCGCTTCCGCTATGATTCCTCTTGCGGACGAATACCCCGGTAGGGTTCGAACCAGCTCGAATGCAACATTCAGTTTGTCGGCCGGATGAATCGGCTGAAAAATATCAATCTTCTTTCCTCGTTCGTCCCCTTGTGGAAAGGTCGTTTGTCCCGATTCGATGACTTCCCGCACGTTGACAAACAAGGCTTCTCGCGCGTCGCTCACTGACTCGTAGGACCCCGTCACGCCAGTACATCTGTACCGACTGTCTGCATCTCGTTGCAGCAGAATCGAAAGAAAGTCATTGTCGGAGAAGTCATGGAGGACAGTGCCCAACAGAAGCTCTTCGTCAGAGGCCCACCATTCCACCTCAAGGGACATCATGCTTGCGTGAGGAAGCCTTGAATATCCTACTAGCGCCTCGAAACGTTCTTTTCGAATTGGTTGCATACTATTGCCCAACGCTAACGCGAAATTCAGCGGCGCGCGTTAGCGCGTCCGGTGGAGGCCCGAAGGGCCGGAACGAACTGCAATGTCTGGTTATGTGATTTCATTGCAGCATGGCCGACAGGGCTGCGCCGACCAATATGCCGATGAAGCCAACGACTACACTTACATAAGTGGCGCGATTCTGGATCTTGGCAACCCTAACTTGAAGCATGTGTTCTGCAACAATCCGCTTCTCCGGATTCTGGGGGTGAACCGTTTCTTCGTGAATTACTCTCGCAAGTTGCCAGGAATCCATTCGCCGAAGTTCTTTTTCCTCGTCAGTGAAGTGCTCGAACCAATAGCCATATACATCTTTAGCGAAAAAGGCTTTGAGCCGGTCTGCCCATGTTGTGCGCATCAAGATTCACCCTTTTTAGCTGCCCGCTTGCCGATGGAAATCAGCCCCAAGCCACATAACGGTCACGATAAGCGGTGGCAACGCGAACTTGCGTGACCTACCGCAATTTGGTTTTGCTTTTCGGGAAGCACACAGTTATTTCCATCCGCTTGATCTGGTTGTTAGAGCATCATTCACATTTGGACAAAGCTGAATTGACGGCTCGCAATAAACGAATTATGTTGCCGAGTGATTGGTTGTTGCGTTGTTCCTCAGCTAACCATTCGTTGGCCTTTCTTAGGTAGTTACATGATTGGGCATCACGGTATTTATTGAAATATTGAATTGAGTGATCGGCATAGGTCATTGCGTGAAAGGCCTTCCTAATATCTGCCGAATAACATTGCTCCAAGGCATCCATGCTATCATCAAGAGCCCTTCTAACGTCGAGTGAATTGTCTCTGTCAATATTTGCTTTAAATTTAATGATTGCATATGAGTTTTTTATAGACCAGTTCCTCGACCCTGCCTTAGAAACTGCTTCATCTATCACCTTAAAGGCGCCTTGGTGATCTCTTCGTCGACTTAAATATAGGGCTTTTTGCTGTAGGTTGAAGGGAGATGGGTGTTTTTTATAAATAGTGTCATATATATTACTTCCTCTTTGTGTGTTCGGAAATGCCCTCTCAAAAAACCTTGCGTCATACCCCCGCCTTTTAAAAGAATCAAAATTTGGGATTGAATATCTGCTAACATTACTATGAAATCTTGTAAGCATTTTTGCCAAATCAGACGTAGAAGAAATATTGTATATTAAATCCGCAAGTAGATTAGACCTTACATTAAAATAATCCTGGCTTTCGTCGCCAAATTCACCAACGCATTCGGAAATACTACTACCAAGCATTTCAATGAGATTGTAAACTTCGCGATAATCATTAATTGATTTTTCGAAATAGGCTAAAATTATGTCCATAGATGCTACACTTCTACATGTGTGCAAGTAACATGTTAGAAGAAAAAGCTCTACAAGGCGTTGATCATTGGCCTTCAACTCTTTTAAAACATTTTTAAATCTATCTTTTAATTTAGGTGTTTTGCAGTTTTTCTCAATAAATTCAAAAAGCGAATCGTGTTCTTCTTTTTTATAAGTCTTTGTCGATCTAATATCTGCCGGAATATTTTGGACAATTCTATTCTGATCGGTAAGGCTAAGTTCAGTTATATCAATAACAGTCGTTGAACTTGACAAGAATCTACTGTTTGAAGATGATAAATAGGCATAATCGCGCTCAGAAAAAATAAATCTAGCCCCTTTAATCTTTGAAAGAACTTCAAGTGAATCCAGTGAAGATTGTATTTCATCAATAAAGAACATTGACGGCCTATTGTTTATAGCCGACAACAATGTATAAGCCTTTTCTTTTGAAATGTTTTTTATAAAAAATTTAAAGCCTTTAAAATCATAGAATGCTGCCAATTGCATCAAAAGTGTTGTTTTGCCGGTTGCTGGGCCGCCAGTAATTAAAATATTTTTACCAGAATTGATTTCATTCTCAATTTCATCATAAAAACGAACACGAATAACACGCGGCGAATATATATCACTCCATTCCGGAAGGCTTCCTATGAAAAAATCCTGAATTGCCCTATGCTTGAGACTTGAGTTGCTTGGCACTGAGTATTCAGGGAATGGGTGCCTTCCTACATCAATGCTCACAGAGGATTCCCCTGAATCTCTTGCGATACCTTGTAGATACTTGAGGAAGCCTTTTGTGTCAGATTTAATTATTTTTAGACCAATCGATTTGTAGTAACTAATTTCTCCATCTTCAACAAAATCAGGGTTTACTACTATCCACGCATCTTTCTGATTGTGCTGTTTCAGCGCATTGGAGAACGCTTGCAGGGTCCCGGCATCTCTCAGTGCATACCCCCAAAATAATGTTGGGTAGCGACCCATGAGAGTTGTTAAGTAATTCCACCGAGAGGGGTCATTAGAAAAAGCGCTCGCAATATCAAGATCGCCGAATATTAGTTCCGACTCCCTGTCTAGCACCGAACCGTGCAAGTAATAGTAGTCTATTGCCTGCAAGTCCTTGAAGCTTGCACCGCGTAAATTTGCATCATTGACGTATTTCTTTGTGCTTGTTTCAAATATTTTTTGAAATAAATTGTCAATATTTGTAGTAAATACGTTTTTAATTGAGAAAAAATCTAAACATTTATAAAGATCATCAAATCCTCCTATTGTAAAACGACTATATAAATAATCGTACAATTCGTCCTTTTTTGTTTGCGAAACCATTGTGCAAAATCTAGGCAAATCTAAGATCTTTGGTATGTCAGGAAATTTTTCTGATAATTCGCTTTTTAATTTATCTCCAATAGGCAAATTGACACCTGATATATCTTTAGATAGTAATGAAAAACCTGCGCCAGTGAATAAATTGATTCCGGTGGTCAAATGTTTTTCGAATGTGCTCTTGTATTCAATTTCCATGATTGCCTCTTTTATTTTTTGCTCTAACAAGTAATTCTAGTTTCTGGTTAACAACGCCGTCTAGAAGATATTCCATACAAAGACAGCCATCAAGCAGTCATTTTCTAACTGGCTAACACCGCATCCTTCAGGTTAGCCAGAAATCTGATTACTCCAAATCGTCCTGAAAACTTGCCGTGGAACGTTTCAACCGTTCGTCCTAGCCTTAAAAACGCAATCTCTCTCTTCCTTCGCTTGACTGATTTCGACAAACTTTGCAATATCGGTTGCAAATTTCTTTTTCTCAATATCCTCAAGATACAATAGTGATGAAGAGATATTACCTCTTCTGTAATTACATTTTAGGCCATGAAAATTTGTCATTAAATTATATAAACCCAGTGAAATTATATTTATGGGTTTTCAACGTTGATGTGGAAAAACTAAAAACTCTATAATGAATGCTGAGTTCTGTCAGAGTAAACAAGACGCTTATTCTATCATGCACTCGAAATATTTAACATTTAAACAATATCGAATGGATTTATAAAAAAACATGAACACACTTGAAGAAATTTTTTCAAAACATTTAATAAAATTAATTCCAGATATTCACCAAGCAGTTACTACTGACTTTATTAAGAACAAATCCAGAAAAATACATGAAGCACCCTCTTTATCCTGTTGGCTTGAGTGCTATAGGTACTCAAAGGCTATATTTAACTTTTCTATATTGAGCATGTTGGAAGAAACTGAAAATGCGCCATTTCTTCTAGAACAATTTTTGCTTACACTTATTCCTAAAAATGAAAAACAAAAGATTGAGGATAATATAATAAATGAAATACGCACACATTCTGACGAAGAGAGAATAAAATTTAACTCAGAAGTCGCTAATTATGTAGTAAAATTTAAAAATGAAAGTGATGCTCTTTTGTCTGAAACATATAAAAATGTTTCTCAAGACGAAGCATTTTATTTTATTTCTAATCCTGAGATTCAATTTTTTTCGCGAGTCATTGTTCCATGCCTAGCATTGTACGGAAAATTTCCGTCACAGTTGCTTCGAAAAGCACGCCTTGGTGATGAAAAATCTATCAAACAACTTGCACAAATTGATCATTCCATTGTTCATGAAAAAAAAGTATC
>Ga0265295_1005065_pt1 | contig 17201 bp, 21 predicted proteins | sample Munlansysbiofilm_FD_192503 | JGI IMG/M metagenome (GOLD analysis project Ga0265295, IMG submission 192503) | Leachate microbial communities from a municipal landfill in Southern Ontario, Canada - Methane capture system biofilm | ecosystem: Engineered > Solid waste > Landfill > Unclassified ...
GGATAAATTCCTAATCGACCAGCCCTGGGGCATGCGATGTACCCTTTGTTACCCAACGTAATTTTTTCAAAAAAGAGGATTCAGTCTTTCGAATAATCTCAATGAAATCTCTCTTCTATCCCCTATTTCCCTTTTCGATACTTTATCAGGTAAATTATGGGCAATATTCCAACTGTGTTAAATATCGCAATGCAAATAAACCATGCCAAATGATTGTTTCTGGCTGATTTCCAAAAGGCCACTAATTTCCACACGATATCCCATATCGTAAGTACTATTATCAAGTACATGGGTATCGTTAAGTTTTCACTAAATAGTTCCATTTTTTCTTTTTTTAAAATTTAGGTTAATGGGTATTTGAAAAATTGCTCTCTAAAATTCTGGAATTTTGTTCCGTGGATGTTTTCTAATCAATCTGCGAATGATTTGCTCTGGAATATTGCTATTATCTCAAGTGAGATTTGAATTCAATCTGCAATTTGGCATGAATCATTGTGCAATCATTCTTTGCTCAATCTGTACGCATAGATAATCCATAAAATCGTATTTTTCCTATTTCTATTCAAGTTAACATTCATGCTAAATCCGGAAGTCAAATGACCAAAGAATCGAAAAGAAATCAAGAACTCCTTCACATGGAGATTTCAAATTCGGTGTCATTATGTTGGGTAACGGTCGGGGGTGTGAAAAGTGCTGGGATTCGGGCAGCGTCCGAATCCCCCGAGACGCAGTCTCGAAAATGCGATTAGCTCGATAACCCGCAGGAAACCAGCATTTTTTACACCCCATGTTGCAAGCTGTGCTTAATATTTATTTGATAATTCTAGTGTTTGAATTTTTTAAGGAGTCTTTTTGTAAGACAACATTTGTTGGAGATGGCTTAACTAACCGAATATCAAATGTGTTTTCAATAACAGATTCTATTCCTTTGTCTCTAGTTTGATTTATTATTACAAATACTGCAATTATTGCAGAAAACATAAAAGCACCAATTATACTTTGAAGAACTCCATTCCAGAAAAAACGCCCCTTAGAAGGAGGTTTAATTGGTTTTATGATTTCGTTAAGTAATTCAGATTGATTTTTTTTGCAATCGTTTTCTACTTCAATTATTGTTTCTTCGAGGATATTATCAGTAAAGGATTGTAAAATTCTTTCTGCTTGTATTCTATATCCTTCAATAGATGTTTTGCTTAGGGTAAACTTATTGAAAGGAATTAATTCTTGGTCAGAGGGCTCTTTTCCGTTTTCTTTCTTGAAATCTTCAATATGGTCAATTTTCTGTTGTTTATAAATTGAGTATGCGATATGTCCAAGTATATCATACTCGCCTTCAACCAGTTTAGAGTATATGTGGTTGTAATTTCTAGGCATTATTTTCAATTGCAATTTTAAAAGCATTCTTAATTTCTTCAGAGGACACTACTCGTTTATGATTCAATGTTCCTCTTTCTATACGGACTGTTATAGTACCATTTGACGCATTTCGTCCCTTAACAACTACTCCTCTTGACATTAGTTTCTTATTAGCGTGTTTAACAGCCGAAATAGAAACTGCTTTAATTGCATTTTTTGCTTTCATTTTCAAGTAATTAACGTCAACAAAGATAATAACATTTTCTAAAATGCAAATATTTTGAGTCTTTTTTTCAGCATTGCTTGCAACGGCTGGGGGTGTGTTTTGCGCTGGGGATTGGAACAGCGTTCCTATCCCCCGATACGCAGTATCGCCAAAACCGATTAGCTGGCTAATCGGGGAGCAACCCAGCGTGAAATACACCCCTTGTTGGCGGTAGTTTTTATTTTCATTTTTTTGCTTGTTCTTCAAATAGAGTATGAAAACTTTCTATAAAATCGTCCATATTTTTCTTTTCATAACTTGACATTTCTGGGTACATCAGTTTCCCTTCATTTATTGGTTTGTTATCTAAGTCATCAAGGTTAAGAACATCATGAGCAAGTTCATGATACATTAAAAAGTATCGCATCGGTTTTGTAAACTGTTGCCATGTAGATGGATTTATATATATCTCAATTCGACTGTCATCATTATATCCCAATGATAGACCATGTATATGAGTCGTATTGTCGAGTTGGTCAAGCCTTGAAAATTTTATTATTGTTGACTTAGGCTTCTTAGGGAAAATACCGTAGAATTCTAAATCCCGATAGAATTTTTCAACGTAAATGTCAAAATTTTCATCCGCATTATAGGAGTTTGTGACTATCTCTTTGTATAAATTTGCTTCTGATTGTTTTTGTACTAATATGATAATTACAAAGGAAGTAACAATTAAGATTGCTATTCCAATAATCCATTTACTTAGTTTTGATTTCTTTGTTTTCAGTTGAACTGAAATAGGTTTCTCTAAATGCTTATTTTCGGGTACTTCTATTTTGTTTGTGATTGGAGGATTTAGTGGTTTTAATTCAGGAGGGATGGCTACAAAAATATCATTAAGTTCATTAATTTTATTGATTTCTGTCCATTGTTCTAACCCAAAGTACCAAACTTTAGTACTCCGTGTAATTTTTTGAGACTTTAATTCATCCTTTGAAAAAGGACCGAATTTGCTTTCTCCATCTGTATAGAAATATTTTCTCATTCTTAATTGTATTGTTCTGGGAAAATTACAGAATTGGTTATCAATGAATAAAGTTGTTCAAGTGCTTTAAACTCAGGATTGTCGATTCCCATTGATTGTAGAATAATAATTTTGTCTTCATGAAAAACTATCCAACAATTCATAATAACAGAAAATGTTAAACCTAAACGCTCCATGTTACCTTTAACTTTAAATTGAATGGCAGGATAAGTATCGATTGTGACTACTGATTGGTCAATTACTTGGGGGCTTTTCAAATATGAACTTGCTTCTTGAACAAACTCTTTTACGAAATTATCTTCTTGAAGAGCTTCTCTAATTTGTTTACGAGAAAAGAAAGTGACATTATCTTTAATTAAAATTAAATAAGTATTTCCTTCATTTACAAACTTCTTTACTATGTTCGGACGGTCACCCTCTATCACTTCCCATCCAACTGGAACTTTTAATTTCAGGTTAACTTCTTTAGCTTTTGGGTGGTCTTTGATGCTAACATATTCTCCCAATGTAAAATTAAAAGTTGAAAATTCGTTTGATTTAACACTAACTTTTTTTGCGAGTGAGTTTCCCTTATAGTAATAAAAAACAACGTCTATGTCATACAAAAAAAAGGTTTTTGCGGCACCTGCGGTTTTAAAATTGGATATTAATTCTTCTTTTATATTGTATGGAGCTTCCCAATAGTCGGGAACGTCATATTGATAAATAAGAGTACGACCTAATGAAAGACAACCTTTTGCCCTAATGTCATTACCTAAGTCAACACCTTTTATTTGTCTATTTACCTGTTCCGCAAATTCCTTTATGTCTGATTCAGAAAAGGTTTGACTGAATACTGTCAACGAAAGAAAACAGAATGCAAATAAAATTAAAATTCTCATACCCAACTTTTAGGATTACTCCCATACTCGTTTATTCCTGGTTGACCGTTTTGAAATATCATCCAGAATGCATAAAATGGAATGATTTGCCACCACCCATTATTTCCTAAATCATGACATCTTTTTGCACCTTGCGCCCATAGAAACCAATACATTGGAATATATGCTAAACCAGCAATTGGAAAATCTCCAGATTTTACGAAGGAGTTTACAAAGACAGCTACAAAAACAAATATTATGAAACTAATACCATATTCAGTTCTTCTTATTCTACCATCGAATGAAAAAGGATTAGAAAACATACCTTGTTTTTTTATAGAATAATTATTTGCTGTAGCAGCATGGTCTTCAGATTTGAAATCTTCAGTTTCAGTATCCATCGAGGAATCATTTTCTGTGTCAAGAGGCGGAGGACTTAATTCAAAGATTTCTCTTAATTCTTCAATGCTTTCAGCTTCTTTCCAATCATCAAGTCCTTCGTGCCAAATCAAAGTCTTTGATTGAATTTCTTTCTGTTTCAATTCCTCTAAAGTTACAGGTCCTTCTTTTTCCTGTCCGTTTGAGTAAAAGTACTTTTTCATGTTATGTCTGTTTTGTTTTTAAAATTACCGCCAACGGTTGACGGTATGTTTGCGCCCCACTTTGGAACAGCGTATTCATCTAACGCTAAAAGTAGCAAATAAAACGAACACAAACCCAACCAGGCAATCGGGGCGTAAAATATACCGTTTGTTAGGGGGCGTGGTTACTTATTCGTAGTTGGTGATTTTCTTATGGTTCAAAGCTAGGGTTACCCATATTTCGGGCAACCCTAAGCAATACCTTCTCAAACCTTAATTCTCGCTAGGAGCCTTTAGGTTTACTGAATTACGAACCATACGTATTTCGCCATTCTCAACCTCGGAAAATTTCACCCTAAAAGGGCTAGAGTAAAAAGTTGGGTAATCAATCCTTTTTCCGATGATTTCAAATTGCATGTTATTTAGAAGCTCTTTCTCTAGAACTTCAATATTAGCCGGTAAAATGGTTGTATTTTCATTTAAAGCAAAACTAATATTTAAATTCTGTCCCTTTTCACCGACTAGAACGAAGATTGTTATACCCTCTTTTAATTCAGATAGTACTCTGATTTCTTCCTTTGTGAAAGCCCTCTTGAAAGCATTAAGAATAGCATCGTGTGAAACCAACCTGACGAACGAATACTCGAGTACTTCATGATTGTATTCTTTTCGACTTTTTCGTGGATCTATGCTCGTACTATTGCTTATGAATAGGGAGCCCATTGCTTTTTCACATTTAAAAACTGTTGACTCTCCTTTTGTTTCAGATGCTTCCCATGCACTTTGAGCTGTGCAGGCTAGTGAAAAAAGGCTAATTGCAGTAACAAAGCTAAGCCTTGTCAGCAGCACTAATGATTTCTGTTTTAAACTTGTTGTTTTCATATTGTTTTTTTTAATTACAACCCGATTTAGATTGGATTATGGCCAGTGGGGTATTAAGGCTAGACAAAAGGTATCCCCCGTAACCATGTGAGTATTGGTTGAAGTACCCCAGCATGGTGTTGTATTGTCCCATCAGTGCAGGGGTGAATCCCTCCTCCGATATGAGAAAGACCCAATCTTGGTACAATTTCATGTATGAATCAGGAAAGCCAATTGATGCGTTCCAAGCCCCACCATAAAGGGCGGTATAGATATCTTTGAACAGCTTGGCCTCGAACTCGATATTGGTATTACCTGGCTTCCCTTGTGAATACTTGCCAATACCACCAGGATAAACCGTATTCTGGTAAGCGTGGAATAGCTCCTCCATCAATTCTGTGAATTGAAAGTTGCCGCTTTGAAACGTGATAGTATTGCTATTTAAGTCCCATTGAGCTGGGGTGCTTATGGAACCATTCACTGCAAATTTCATCCCATTCCACACCTTGGACACCACTTTACCGTTGGCGCAATCGGTGCTGAGTTGGCTTTTGAGCTGGTTTAAGGTAGATTTTTCTGTCGAGGTAAGTGGTCTAGAGGTAGGTTGGGTCGTCGTACCTGATGTGCCACCTCCTCCTGATACGTAATCATCATAACCTCCACCACCCCCACCACCATCTCCAGTTTCCATGCTCGGGAGAGTAACTCCAAAACATTCCGTATGGGAGGATATTAGCTCTGGTGAAGACCAAGTATCTCCCCCGTCACTACTTTTTATTTGCCATATCTCAAAGGTGAAGCATGTGGAAGATTTGCTCGGGAGTGAATCAGCGGGTAAAAACCCCGTAATGCTTCCATCGGGGTTGTGAATATACCCTTTTTTAATATCCCCCTGCAGGTTCTGCACTATAATTGTGCCAGAGAAATCTGATTTTTGTCCGCTTTTAGTTTCAGTACTCTGCCCATCGGGGAGTAGGTAAACAATCTCTCCCTGCATGGCTCCATCCTCGTTCTTGTACATCATCAGGTAGGATGCATCCTCCAGCGGCATATCGTAGGGACTGATGGTGGTGCGAACGAAGTTATGATCCTCAAAATCTAATGGAGCTACCACCCCATTACCCATGGAGAGGGGCATTACTGCTGCCTTCTCCCATTTTGGGTTTCGTTTAGGAATTTGATGTTGTCCCTTAATACCCATGGAAGAGTTTATCTCACTCATCTGAATATCATAAAACGTTCGGGACTCTTCAATTAAGGTTTTGCTTACGTCCTGGTCAAGAGGTTCCTCTTTATGACAGGAAATAGCCAAGATGCCAAGGGAAAGGATAAAAAAAACTCCCCTAACGGTACGTTTTATGGCTATAGGTAAAAATAATAAACGCATAATTTTCACTTTTAAGTAACGCATTACTCTTTCGATTTTCATGCTTTATCTCGGCTACTCTATTTTTTTATGTCGTTTTTTGCTCCCACATACCCCGACCTCGGGTGGTTAGCCCGCTATGAACCGTTATACGGAGGAATGGCTCTGGTTTCCCATGCCCCCTAACGGCTGGGGGTGTGTTTTGCGCTGGGGATTGGAACGGAGTTCTAATCCCCCGATACGCAGTATCGCCAAAACCGATTAGCTCGCTAATCGGCAAGGAACCCAGCGTGAAATACACCCCTTGTTGTAGCCAGTATTTATTTCATAATCAGCATTTTTACTACTGGTTTAATCCTTCTGTCCCGAATTATTAAAGGAAAATCTTTTGTGTAATCAAGTGAACTTACCCAATTATAGTCATTAATTTTTGATGAACCGCTTATTGTAATATTGTCATTAGGTTTTATTCCAACAAAATTCATTTTTACAATTATACCACTTTGTGATATTCTAATATTATTATCATTAATTTTAATCTCATTCCACCCAATTTCTAATCTGTCAATTACGATTTCATTCATCAATTTGTCAAAACCAAGTGTTTTAAATGTTGTATCGGGTTCAAGAAATCTAAGTTTTAGTTTGATGTCATTGTTGCTTATTTTAAGTATATGAATTCCAAATGATTTCACAATTCCCAGTTCATTATTAGGGAAATAAATAGTCCAACCCAAATTTGTACTATTACCATAACTAAAACTAACTTCATTAGGTCTTTTTTTATTTAATCCTAAATATTTTTCTTGAAGTTTTTTCCCGTACACACTTACTTCTTCAATCTGAATATATGACTTTCTCAATCTAATAATGTTTTCCTTTATTTCGTTAATTATCAAAACAGTATCTCTATATCCAACACAAGAAACGATTATCTTATTTAAGTTATTTTCTGTGCTTATTTCAAATAATCCATTTGAATCGCTTATTGTACCTCTGAAACTAACAGGATTAACAATATGAGCGTTCTCTATTCCTGAATTGTTTTCATAGTCAACTATTTTTCCTTTAATAATTTGAGCATTTACATTTAATGAAAGAAATAGAATAAAAATCGTAAGATATTTCATTGTCTGGCTGTTTTTCTAATATTGGCTACAACGGATGGCGGTACGTTTTGCGCCCCATCGCAACTGGATGGGATTCATCCCACGTTAAAAAGTTAAATTGGAACCAAAAGTAACCTAATTCCCCAAATAGTGGGGCGTAAAATGTACCGCGTGTTGTAGCCTGTGCTTTTTGTATTTAATGTCTGTAAATCAAATTAATTTCGGAAAGTTCTTGTCCTATCTGATGAATTCCACACAAAATTTTTTCTGTCTGTTCTTCTGATGGTTTTTTATGTCCTTGCACATATTGTGATAATAGTGTTGGATTCATTCCTATTTTGTCTGCTAGGAATTTTGCGTTCAGTACTTTATAGTATTGAAAAAACTGTTTAAAATCAATTTCAAATTTCAAGTTATCTTGAGTGATTGAAATATTCTCTTCTTCAAAGTTTAAGTTTGCAGCTTCTAACGCATTATTCATTAATTCAGTAATCGTTTTTCCTGTAGTGAAAATAGGGTATTCTTCAGAGAATGCAGAAAAACCTGTGTCAGTTTTTTCCACTATCATTTTTAATTTTTTTCTTAACGTTTTCATAGCCAACTTTTTTTATTAATCCAACAAATTAATTCCTGCGTCCTTTAAAATCTTTTTCTCTAATCCTTTACCCATTTCTTGGCTCCCGTGATTCGGGAAAATTATTATTCCTTTCTTCAAGTCGTGTCTTAGTTTCACGTGAGAACCTTTCTGCGATATTGGATACCAACCATCTTTAGTCAATATTCGGTATAGTTTAGAACATTTCATTAGAATTAATATTCATTAATCATAGCACAAAGGTAAATAATAGTTTACCTAAACGCAAGGGATTTCCGAATTATTTGATGGCGATTTTTTCTTCGAGCATTGGCTACAACGGCTGGGGGTGTGGCAAGTGTGGGAGAGCGTGTTACGTTTTCGTCCCTCGACGAAAACGACCGAGCGGGCGAAACCGCTCCGAAGTTCCAATGTCAACCCACATTGGCTACACCCTATGTTAGCAAACGTTTTTTTTCATTTATATATCCAAGTTTTACTAAATCATTTCTGTCTTTTGTCAAATATGTTTTGCCATTTAAAATTACATAAATGTCATCACATATTTCAATAATATGTTCATACAAATGGTCAGTTATAATTATTCCCTTGTTTCTTTTTTCTTCTAAAATGATTTTTTTTATCATATCAATATGCACAGGCATTACCTGTGAAAATGGTTCGTCTAGCATACAAAATTTTGTCTTCGAAGCAAGAATAGAATATATTTCTAATATTCTTATTTCTCCGCCGGATAAGTTTTTTACCTTGGTGTTAAAATATTTTTCAAATTCAGGAAAAAAGCAAGTAAATTGTGAGAAATCTAAATTGAAATCCTTAAATAATCTCTTCGTTTTTAGTGATTTCGGGATGAAGTTAAATTGTGGTAAATATCTTATATTATCAGGATTTTGAAAACTACCATAAATTGATTTCCCGTCAATTCGTATTGATTTATTTGTTGTTTGAAGTACTCCATAAATTATATTCATTAAGCAAGATTTCCCTGTTCCATTCCTACCGAGAATTCCAGCCGTTTTTCCTGTTTCATTTTTTAGAAAAACATCTTGCAGTACTCTTTTTGAATCAAATTCAAGAATTATGCTATCAACTTCCAAGAGGTGTTTCATAAAGTTCAGATGCTAAAACAATTATTGAGATTAGAAAAAATAAGAACTCAAAAATTAGTATTGGTATCCATAATGTACGCCTGGATATTCCAAGATTTTTATAGTAATAAATTTCATTTTTTTTATAAACATTTGTGAGGTAAACAGTTATTGTGAGTGTAAAAATCTTAAACCAAAACAAATACTGAATCATATGAATTCCATTTGTCCCGAAGCCATATAACAGTCCAAGGCAAATAAAAGTTATTAAAAAACTTAAAAATGCGAATGATTTATAAAAAGTCACTATAAGTCGTAATGTCTTCATTTCAAAATGTTTGCTAACGGCTGGGGGTGTGACCAGTTTGGGGGCGCGGGGCTTGGGATTTATCCCACGTTAAGAAGCTCCCTGCGTGCCGACTCGCTTCCGTAACCCATTCAGCCCAAATTGGTTACACCCCTTGTTATGGGCAGGTTTTTATTTAGTAAAGTTAGAAAAGTTAAAAAAGACTTAATAATTGGGGGAACAGGACTAAAAATTGCTTAAACAACGAAAGTATTGCGCAGAGTTTAATGTCAAAAAGTATACTCGACAAATACCTCGAATGGGGAAAGAAATAATTCGAGAATGAAATCTATAAAATTACATATTATTGCAAAATCTGGCAGATTGTATGTAGAACAAGAGCATGTCTATTTAAACAATCACATCAATTTTCCTTCTTGTTTTTTATTGCTAACAAAACAACTCCAATTAAAGTAATAGCAGTAATAGATGAAGAAATTCTCATATAAATGTTATTACCAAAAAAAATGTTTAAAACTAAGACAGTAAGGGCAATGATAAAAATTATAAACAACAACTTATTCATAATCCTTTAATTTTTGAATTTTTATTATTAAACTTAATCATATTATTACTTTAGGGGTAAACGAAATTTTATTACAAAAAATAAAAAGCCATTGGAAGTTTATCCCTAAAGTAATAGTGGGATGATTACTAACTATTAACCATCTGGGCAGAGCAATACATAGCACCAGCACCCCCAACAAGCCATAGCGCAAAACCTAAACCAACTGGTGCAGTAAGAGCACCTAAAGCCCAAGCAATAGTAGTTGCAGCGCACACTACGTTGTCAAGATTACTATTACCACCTTCAGTCATTTCCATTTCTTGCAAAGATAATTTTCTTGTTTCCATTTCTCAAAAATTTTAGGTTAATAATTAATTTTGATTGCAAAACAAAAATAGTTGGTTGCTACTATAAGTCAAAGAAATTTACTATTGAATTCCGTGAACGGGCAAAAAAAGCGTCCGAGCGGGAATTTTAAACGGGAATGTGTTTTGCAAAAGCCTGCCATGCAGCGCTATACTGATTTTGGGTTTTAATCAATTCGTTATGCCTACCCATTGCCTCAATGTGACCACCAGATAAAACTATAATCCTGTCCGATAGCGCAGCATTTCTGATGCTATGGGTGATGCTCAGAATACCCTTACTGCTTTTCAACTTTCCAATCAGCTCTAGCACAAAGTTCTCCGTAGCCCTGTCCATATGTGCGGTTAACTCATCTAGCAAAAGTAACTGTGGCTCGCTAACTAACGCACGAGCAAGCCCAACCAGCTGCTTTTGTCCTCCCGATATCTGCACACCCCCATCGCCCAGCATAGTAAGATAGCCTTGTGGGAAAAGTTCAAAATAAGAATGTAAACCATACTGTCCAAGAATATCTAAAGCCCTTTCATTATCATTCTCACTGTCAGATAGGGTTATGTTTGCCATTAGCGTTGCGTTTATAAGTGTTATGTCCTGCGGAACCACTCCCAAATTGTTACGATAGGACGGGATAGAAACTTCTTCGACAGGGATGTTATTGACTAGTATGTCGCCCGATTCAGGCAGGTAAAACCTCTGAATAAGCGACAGTAAAGTGCTTTTCCCTGTGCCGTTGTCGCCAAATATGGTTACCAGTTCACCCTTTTTTACACTAAATGTGAAATTGTCAATAATCAATGCTCTGCCAGGATACCGAAAAGACACGCCCTTAAAATCCAGCTCAGCGAAATGTTCAACCTTAGATTTTCGGTCTTCTTCATCCTCTTCAAACTCTTTGTCCATGCTGGAAAACTCATACATACGTTCAAAAGCAACCCTTGCACCTTGTATTTGTACATTTGTAAATGCAATGTTTGCGAGAGCTGGTAGAATGGAAGTGCTTAGGCTAAATACCGCCATAAAAACCCCTGCCGACATTTCGCCAGCTAGCATCTGAAAAGCGGAAAGGGCCACTATGCCAATGGTCACAGCAAGCCCTACTAACCCCGTTAGGAGTTGTATTGTTGCTCCAAGTTTTCCGATACCGAAAGCCTTCCCCTGAAAAATGCTAAATATTGAAAGCGCAATGCTAGTGAAAAGTTTCTCTCGCTTATAGCTTTTTAAGGGCTGGATATTGTTTATAGTGTTGATGTAATTACTCTCATTCAGGGCATAGGATGCCATCAGCTCCCTTTGACCCATAATGACAGGTTGCTGGTATTTGTAAGCAACCCACCCGAACAGCGGTATGCTTACCAAGAGCATGATACCAATCCAGAAGCTATAAATGAAAAGCGCAGTTAGGGATGCAAGTACTACAAGTACGCTGATAAGCAGTTCGCCAAAGAGGTAGCTTATAGCTTGTTGAATCCGCCCAATGTCGTTTAGCCTTGCCACCATGTCGCCAATCTTTCGGGTGGCAAAAAAGGGCAAGGGTAGCAAAAAAAGGTTGGTAAGAAAATTGCCTGTAATTCTAATATTTATGTCAACCCCCTGCTTTAGCGTTAGCTGCTGTCTAAAGTAGCTAATTATACTCCTTGCCAGAAGAAGACATCCAATTAAGAAAATTGACACAAAAATTCGTTGAGGATTACCTGATGGGATAAGATTATCGATGAAAACCTGTGCAAATACAGCAGTTGCTAAACCTAGAACAGCAATTGCAACCCCAATAATTAGAATGGTGGTAAGAAGTTTGAAGTCATCCTTTACAAGCCGATAGAGCCATTGCCATTTGCTTCTTGTTTCTTTCGCCACCCTAGTAAAACGGTTTTCATCCAAAGAAAGAGTGAGCATTTTCCCGCTTTTCCACATATCATTTAATGCATCCTCACTAATCCACCTTACCCCTAAAGCGGGGTCTCCAACTAAAAACTGATTGTTTACTGAGCCATAAAACACCACGTAATGCAACATTCTTTCATTAGTAACCACGTGCAAAATGGCAGGGTTTGAAAGAGATTTTAGAAAAGTTGGATCCCCTTGCATACCCTCTGCCTCAAAGCCCAAGCCATTTGCCGCTTGGTATAACCCCAAAAGCGTTGTACCCTGCTTGTTTGTACCACTGACTATCCTAATTTTTTCCTGATTGGCTAACCCGCCATAGTAATTGATAATGCTGCTAAGGCAGGCAACGCCACAATCCGACTGGTCCTTCTGAAAAATAAAGGTTTTGGTAATATGTTTATCTATTGTCATCTTTTTTCCTAATTTGTTGGATTAGTACTTCAGGCTTGGAATACCCCTTTTTTGAATGTATCAACTTGCCATTGGTATCAAAAACAAAAACCGAAGGGTTCGGACTGCTAACAAATGGTTCTTCCGTTTTACCCTCATCAATTTTTATGATATTTAAATTAGAATAGTTCCAAATGTCGTAGTAAGTGCCTAGTTCAAACAATTCCTTAATGCTCTGACGAGATAGTACAAATATTCTAAACGATTCAAATAGATGGTAATCAATCAGTAATTCCTCAAGTTCAATCACGCAGATATCACATTCTGAATTAAAAACGAACACTAGCGTGGTGTCTGCCGATTTAAAATCAATTTTATGTTCAATGCTATCAAGGGAGAGAACGGTTAGATATTCGAAATTCTGTTTTGTGTTAACATTCAGTTTTCTGGTGATGCTAAATAACATTATTAAAACTCCTACAATAACGAGAAGTATAAGAAGAGAAAATATTATTTTACGCATAAGAAACAGTAATATAAGTTATTAAAATAATCCAGATGAATAACGCAGGAGCGTAAGTTCGTAGGACAAGAGAAAGGTCATAAAGGTAATTTTTGTTTGAAATGACTCCTATTGAAAATGGCATTAGGAGTATGTAAAATACCTGCAATAAATTTAAGGAGTAGAGAGGCTTAGCGATCCCTTCAATATCTAAATATGTTTTAAAGAGATAGCCAACTGAAAGCGTATTTACAACATTTAGCTGCTCAATATCTACAATGGAGTTAACATCGGACATTAGTAAAACCATTAGATTCACAATTCCGAACAGTATAAATAGCCACTCGCAGCTCATTATGCTTTTAAAGGTTTGTCTAAAGCCAATACTATAGCTCATAAATACTGAACCCATTGCAACAAAAGCAGTGATGAATGACCATTTCAATAGCAATATTAAAGGATGTATAACATATGCCACCCAAGTCCATTTCTTTTGAAATTCAATGGTTTGCTCAATAAACTGCTCTGGTATTTGCCCATAAAAAGAGTTATACATAACGCTTTCTGTCAAAACAAATTCATTGGTTATGTAATTTATGAGCATATAAAACAAGGCGATAGCAGCAAAGTGTATGTAACCATTCTCCGATAATAGTAGGTTGAAAATTTTTTTCATATGCCTTAATAATTTAAATGTTATAATAAGTTGATATGTTTCACTAGTTCCCTTTTTCTTCTCTTAGCAACAGGAATGGTTTTCCCGTTTGATAGCTTTAACTGGCAATTATTACCTGCTTCAATGATTTCCGTTAAGTGACTAATGTTTATAAGATGAGATTTATGTACTCTAAGCAGCTTCATCTCAGGTACACTTCTCTGTATTTCTTCAAGAGATAAATCAACAATGATTTGCCTATCAAGTGAATTAGAAATAATTGTATAGCTCTCACACTTTTCTGCATAGGCTATTTCTCCGAGTTCATTAACAATAGTCAAGAGTTCATTTTGTTTCATGGTTGTTGGTTTAGTTGGTTAATTAAATTGATTATCAGATTCTGTTTTCTTTTTGACACTGGTATTTTAGTTTCATCGTTAAGTAAAATATAAGAACCTTCGGGTATGTAATTTCCTACAACCCTAGGATTGATAATGAAATTTCTATGACACCTTATAAAACCAAAAGCATTTAATTCTTTTTCGAATGTTGTTATGGTGTTTTTTGTGATTACGCTTTTGGGCTTTTCCAGATTATTTTTAATGCAAAAGCATATTGTACAGCCGTATTTTTTACCCTCTACATACATTATGTCAGTTGGTATTACTGCTATGATTCCCATAGTATGTCTAACCCAAATCTTATTCGGCTTCATTTCAAGCTTAGCTTTAAGTCTTGAGTAATGTTTTTAATGTTGGATACTGTAACAACTTGTATATCTTAAACTTGCCCATAACGGTGGGGGGTGTAAAAAGTGCTGGATTTTGGAACATCTTCCTCATCCAAAAGTGTAAAGTTGGATTGAAACGAGAAGTGACATAATCCGCTAGAAACCAGCATTTTGTACACCCCGTGTTAGGCAATGTAATTTTTAAATCATAATAATTTTGAAAAGGTTCTCATTTGATGAACCATATTTTTTTATCAAAAAATTAATGATATGATTATTTTTTTTTAAACGTGTAGTATGTTGTTACTTCATTTAAGTTTTTATTAAAACGATCATTTTGGTCAACAAGATTATAACCATGTTCTGCCATGAAATTTAAAACACTTGAAGCGTTTTGAAACTTATGCAATTCTTTGTTTTTGTCGGCAAGGTAATATTTGTAAACACTGATTAATATTTCATTTTCATCCTCATGTTTTGTAGATTCATAATCATTCCAATAAGCTGTTTTGTCTGAAAAGAAAATATCAATATAGTTCTTTGTAAAAACTTCAACTTCTATTGGTGACTCAGACACTACTTTTGTTTTGTCTTTTTTATTAATAACCCAAGTTTTTTTCTGTGTAGCTATGTACAAAGGTTCACGATTATTACAACTAGGTAAAATCATTATAATTATAAAAAGCAGTTTGATAGCTATTGTTAGATTTTTCATAATTAAATATTTTTAACTGTTTAAACCTTATTAACCTTATAAAATCAAGTTGAATAACACATGCAGATACTGAAATATCACAGAATAGTATTATTTCTAATTATTTCGACTTTTGAGTTATTCATCTTGTTTTTGATGTAATCGCATAAATTGAATTTATAATTATTAAAAGAATTCTTGAAAGGAACATTTGGGCCCAAATGAATTCTCGAAATTCTTATTCTTGGCATCATAGACCAAAACTCTTGACTCTCTTTATCGAGATAAAAATTGAGAAAGTCTCCAGATTCATTTGATAAAGGTAATTTAAAATATTTTATATTACCGTCAAAACAATTCTCACTAACATCCATGAACAACTGGTTTTTAAACAAATTCTCATTGTAAGGATAAAAATAGTGATAGTCTGGTATTAACAAAGTTAATAATCTTATCTCATTTTCTTTTGACCATTTTTTATCTTTGTGTAGACTTAATATTTGATTCAAACTTACTTTAAAAATATTATTAGAGTATTTTTTCTGTATATTTTTCCAACGGCTTTCAAGATTATCAATGAATTCCATTTTTTATATTGTACTTTTGAACAATAAAAATATTCCCAATCGACAATATTATTTACAATTTCAAGTTCTAATGCAACCCCTTTCCCCTTATTACCATACTCTTGCCAAAAATAACTGTTGGATAATGAAGCCTCATTTGTACAGCTTAGGATAAACGAATTTATTTTTATTTTTCTTATTTCATTTTCAATAAACGAAATATCAAAACCTTGTAATTTGTAGATATCATTAATTTTCTTTGCTGCATAATTATATTCTTCAGGATCATTTCGACTATTTGCTAAATTGTAGAGTCGTAATGAATTTTCATTTATAATTGAATACAAATTTTTTAAGGAAGTGAAATGAAAGATATTTTTTGATTCGGTATAAAGATATGGAGTACCATAAAGTTTAATGTTTTTAGTTGTTATGCGTGCATTAAAAATACTATCACCTACATGTGATGTAATAGTAGAAACCCCGTCTAATTTAAGGTTTAAGCTTTCCTTAACAAGATCAGAGTATTCCTTAGTTTGAATATTAATACTACTAGATTTATCAATTTTCATATTATATTGCCTAACGTATGGTGGTACGTAAAGTGCAGAAGATTGAAACATATTTAATTCCGCACGAACGAAGTTAAGTATTTTTAGGAATTTCCCCTACCCCACTCGCCTGCATTTTATGTACCACGTGTTGTGCCCTGTGGTTTTTTTCTTTTCGTCGTTAAATACGGGGCGATTTGTCTTCTGCGGATAAACCCAAAGTCTACGCAATTCATTTTCAATGCGCTACTCAACTTTGGAATTCAGCGATGCTAAATATTTTTTTCCGCCCGAGCGACTCTTTCTAATTCTTTCAAGGGATGATTTAGAATATTCCACCAAATAATTCCTAGCGGGTTAATCTTGAAAATCAGCGAATTAAATTCAAACTACTAAAAAAGTCCGTGCTAGAAGTCTTTCGTTTTCAGCAACGGGCTCTAAATTCAACCCAAAATTGAAACAACTAAATTTAGGATTATAAACAAATGTCAGTCAAGGCATTTACGAGTTTGAAAGACCATATCCCCATAAACCCAAAAACCTTTCCTTGTGATAAGGTTTTCAATTCCACCCGTTTATTTTAACCCGCTTTATTGAATTTCAACTTTCAAAATATTCTAAAGTCAGCCCGCTTGCCTTTCAGTCGTTGAGAGTCGAGCCGAAAAAATATTTTAAGTCAGCGGATGACAGTCAAAACGAGGCAAAACCAAAATCGTGGAATGCATTGTCAATAAGCGATTTAGTCTATTTACAAGCATTTCTTGACTGTCAGCCAATGACTTAATCTCTTCTGCCCCGAATTTCTACCATTGGGCACAACGGTTGACGGTATGTTTGCGCCCCACTTTGGAACAGCGTATTCATCTAACGCTAAAAGTAGCAAATAAAACGAACACAAACCCAACCAAGCAATCGGGGCGTAAAATATACCGTTTGTTGTAGC
>Ga0265295_1005066_pt1 | contig 17199 bp, 13 predicted proteins | sample Munlansysbiofilm_FD_192503 | JGI IMG/M metagenome (GOLD analysis project Ga0265295, IMG submission 192503) | Leachate microbial communities from a municipal landfill in Southern Ontario, Canada - Methane capture system biofilm | ecosystem: Engineered > Solid waste > Landfill > Unclassified ...
AATTTTTGGAAATCTTCTATGATTTTCCTTAAAATGGTCGGATACATTAAAATCCAAACCCACCCATACCACCAGCAAATTGACCCATGGTTTCTTCTTGTTCTTTTTCAATTTGTTTTAATGCGTCGTTGGTTGCTAGTAAGATAGCATCCTGTAAGAGTTCTACTTCTTCAAGAAGTTCAGGATTAATTTGTACATCAATCACTTGACGAGTACCTTGCATAATGACGATGACACCAGATGCTTTACCGAAAAATTCTTTTCTTTCTAACGCTTCTTGTGCTTCCATCATTTGTTTCTGGATTTTCTTAAGTTTGTTTAACATGTTGGGATTCATAATTTTTACTCCTTTATCATGACTTTCTCACCAAAGTACTCCTTCGCTAATGCGATGATCTCTGGTTCTTTTTTATTATCTTCAACCTCTTCTTGATAAAGCTTTAAATCATGAGGAGGTAATTTAGGTTTCTTTTGTCCTTTTTTCCATAAATCGAGATAGACTTCCTTAATCACAAGCCAATCGGTTTTAAGGATTGCGATGATATCATCAACTAAGTGGTTTTTTCCATTAAAGATATCAAGTGCTAACTTCTTTGTTTCTGGATCATAGATTTGTTTACAAAGATGAATATCATCATAGACTAAGAGCATGGTATCATCTGAAACAGCTTCTAAATCGGCTTGAGAGAGTAGATAAGCAACCATCTTTAAATGAGCTTTAGGATAATCTTTTAAATGTGTCCAACCGGATAATAGTAGTGTTTTTTTATCTTTATCAGCGTGGTTTAACACATTTTCAACCTGTTTAATGGTAACAAGAGGTTTAATGTGTTTAGGACTAATAACTTGAGCCTTAGGTTGTGATTTAATGGTTTCTTTCAACTCTTGAAGATCGTTCTTTAAACCTTGAATGATGCCATCATAGTCTAGTGTTTTTAATTGTTGATGTTCCATCATCTTAATAATCGCAAGTTCAACATACGCTCTTTTTTGATGCGTTGTCTTCATGTCGATTTGAAGTTGATTAAGAATTTCTAAGTAAAAATATATTTTATCACTTGAAAAAACGGAGGCTAATTCACTAAACTTAGCATTCTCAACTTTGGTTGTTTTTTCGATTAAAATATCGCGAAGCGCCAAAATTAAATCGTTAACAATACGTGTGATTTCCTTACCCTCAGCAAGTAAATCTTTTAATACGCTCATCGCAACTGGTATTTCTTTATTCGAAATAGCCAAAAGCATTTTAATGAGTGATTGTTTTGCTACACTTCCTGATACTTGGTGAACATCATCTTCTGTGATTGTTTCACCTGCATAGGAGATTGCTTGGTCTAAAAGTGAAATGGCATCACGTAATCCACCTTCTGCATTTTCTGCAACCGCATAAATAGCTTCTGGTGTGATGTTAATGTTTTCAGCATCTGCAATCTGTTTTAATTTTAAAACGATATCAGATGTTTCAATGTTTTTAAAGTCGAAACGTTGACATCTGGATAGAATGGTAGCTGGAACTTTATGAACTTCAGTGGTTGCTAGAATAAAGATGACATGTTTAGGTGGTTCTTCAAGTGTCTTAAGGAGTGCATTAAACGCACCAGGTGTTAACATATGAACTTCATCGATGATATAGACTTTATAGCGTCCAACCGATGGCATATACTTAACTTTATCTCTTAAATCGCGGATTTCATCAACACCATTATTCGATGCAGCATCGATTTCGATGACATCAGGAATCGATCCCTGATCTATACCTCTGCAGATGTCACATTCATTACATGGTTCAGCATTGGGTTGATGCATACAGTTAACTGCTTTTGCAAAAATTTTAGCGATACTGGTTTTACCAGTGCCTCTAGGACCTGAAAAAAGATAGGCATGTGCAATCTTATCATGTAATAAAGCATTTTGAAGTGTTTTAATGATGACCTTTTGTCCAGAGACTTCGCTAAAAGCTTTTGGACGATAGGCACGATATAATGCTACATATGCCATAAAATACCCTCTTTCTCATATTCCTTATTATAACATAATAAACAGGCAATGCTTCATGTGAATTTAAGTGATTTATTTGCCTAAACAAAACTTAGAAAAGAGCTCATTTAATAAATCATCTGTATAGTTTTCACCCAATATTTCACCGAGTGATCGCCACGCTTGTGTTAAGTCAATTGCATAGACATCAACCGGCATGTCGAGGTCGATTGATCTTAAGACATTTTCTAATGAATTCTTGGCTTCTTTTACTTTGGTAATATGTCTAATATTTGATAAATAATTAAAATCTCGTGATTGAATATCTTCTAGTTCTAACATCTTGAGAATAGCTTTTTCTAACTCTTTCAATCCTGATTTTGTAAGGGTTGATATAGGAAGAACTTCCTCCATAGATAAAGCTCTCGGGAGGTCTGACTTATTCGCAAGAATAATACGCTTTTTATCTTTGGTGAGTTCTAGTAATTCTTTATCTTCTTTCGATAATGCTTTACTTTGATCTAACACAAGTAAAACAAGTTCTGCATCGCCAAGTGCCTTCATGGAGCGATCTACACCAATTTTTTCAACGACATCACTTGTCTCTCTGATACCCGCAGTATCAATCAGTTTTAACGTAATACCTGCTACATTGATATAAGCTTCAATCGTATCACGGGTTGTTCCTTCAATGTCTGTAACAATCGCTTTTTCTTCATTGAGGAGTGCGTTAAGCAAACTTGATTTGCCTACATTAGGTTTACCGATGATAGCTGTTCTAACACCATCACGAATGATTTGATTTTTATGTGACTCATCTAAGATATGATTGATCTCAGTAATGAGTTCTTCAGTTTTTGGACCAATGATTTCTTTACTCATCACAATGGCATCATCATATTCAGGATAATCGATGTTAACCTCAATTTGAGCGATGATGGTTAGCAGTTTAGATCTAAGTTTTCTAATGAGTTCAGATGTGTGTTTTTGTACACCGAGATTAGCTATCTTTAAAGCTTGTTCACTTTTCGCATGAATCAGATCCATGATGGATTCAGCTTCAACCAAATCAATGCGTCCATTAAAGTATGCGCGTTCACTGAATTCACCCGGTTCAGCAAGTCTGATATCTAGAGATAAAATACGTTCTAAAACTTTTTGCGTGATTAAAATACCGCCGTGTGTTGATACTTCAACCGTATCTTCAGCCGTAAATGTTTTAGGTTTTCTCATGATAGCAACCATCACTTCATCAAGTATAGATCCATCGTCATTTATGATGTGTCCATAGTGAAGTGTATGTGATTTAACTTTGGTTAAGTTCTTACCTTTGAAAATCTTATTAAATTCTGAAATAGCCTTTTCTCCGCTGATGCGGATCACAGATATACCAGCTGTTCCAAAAGCTGTTGAAATAGCTGCAATCGTTTCAAAATTCATAGCTAATCCTCTATTTTATTTGTTTTTCGTTGATCCTTAGGAACAAGTGGATTAAATCCACGTTTAATATCTCTCGTTAAAATAAAGATGATGATAAATAGTCCTAAAATAGAACCGATTAAGATGTATCCACTACCTAAAATTAAACCTGTCATCGCTGTAAACCAGATGGTTGCTGCTGTTGTAATACCTCTGATGACTTGTTGCTGATCCTTTAAGATAACACCTGCGCCAATAAAACCAATACCTGTAACAACCTGTGCGATGACACGTTGTCCTTCAGGATCAATTTGAATACCTGTTGATTGTAAATAGATTTGGTGCTCAAACATGAGGCGTTGCATAATCGCGATACCTGCACTTGCCATAGCAACCAAAATATGTGAGGAAAGACCTGCTGCTTTCCCAACATTCTGACGTTCCAATCCTACAAATGCACCGACAATAAACGCGATGACGAGTGGGACAATAATTTTTAGTAAAATATCTATTAATGATAAATCAAGATCATAGAAATACATATGTTTCTCCCTTCTTTCGTGTTTTCACGAAAAACTTATTTGTTTTCCTTTTTGGGGTGTCTTTCGCGATAAAGATTATTAAAATCAACTTTTTCAGTTCCTTTTTGATAACCTAAAATCGCTTCTAAATTGACATTTTTCCCTGCGTTAAAAATATGGGCATCCACGTTAGGGTTGATCTTTCTTAACCCTTCAATCATTTCTTTAATTTCGCGACGCTTAGATGACGTTTTTTCTGCCACAACCGTGCATCCACAATTCATCGCTTGGATACCACTTCGTTTTGTCCATCTGATGATATCTTTTTCTTTAATATACATCATGGGTCGGATCAGTTCAATATCTTCAAAGTTTTCTGCTTTAATCTTGGGTACCATCGTTTTAAATGTACCGTTGTAGAAAACATTTAAGAGTGTCGTTTCTATGACATCATCGAAATGATGTCCTAAAGCAAGTTTATTACAACCAAGTTCTTTAGCTGCATTATATAAAAAGCCTCTTCGCATTCTAGCACACATGTAACATGGGTTTTCAGATGCGATTTTTTGTACGACACTGAATACATCAGAATTTCTGATGTTAAGTGGTATGTCTAAATACTCGCAATTCGTTTTTAATAAATCAAGGTTAACATCTCTAAACCCTGGATCCATCGATAGAAAGACAAGTTCAAACGGTATTTTATTATGTCGTTTCAGCTCTTGGAATAATTTAGCCATCAAAAGACTATCTTTACCACCTGAAATACCGATAGCAATCTTATCTCCTGGTTCAACAAGTTCATAATCGTTAATGGCTTGAACAAAGGGTCTAAAAATATCTTTGCGATATGTCTTAGTTAAACTTCTTTCAATCTCATCTAAAGGCAGTTTTGGTGTCTCTATGATGATGGCTTCACAAGACGATGACATATCTATAAACCAGCTTTGTATGCTGCTACAACAGCTTCTGCATCTTTTACAAACTGATCGAGTTGATCCCAAGATTCTAATTTACAACCAGCAGCTTTCGCATGACCACCACCACCGTATTGGTTAGCTAGTTTGTCAATGGTTGGTCCATTAGAACGAAGACGAATTCTGATCTCGTTAGGATATTCCATAAAGAGTGCCCAAACTGGGTAGCCTTCGATACCACCAATTAAGCCTACATTAGATGCTGCTTGTTCATCGGTAACATTGTATTTCTCAATGACATCTCGTGTCATTTTAATATAGACAAATCCGTTTGCTGTAACAAAGTTAGAATATACGTATCCCTTCATAGCAATCATCTCTAATGATTCTTGAGAAAGATTTTGATCGATATATTCGACATCTACACCTTTTTCAATGAGTAGACCAGCTAATTGGTGTGTCAACTTAGAAACACCTCTAAAACGGAAGCGTCCTGTATCTGTGACAATACCTGTGTATAAAGCAATCGCGCCTTCTTGAGTAAGTTTTAATTCTTTTCTAAACTTGTAATAAAAATAGGTAATCATTTGTGCGCATGAAGGAAATGTTGTATCAACCCATCTCAAGTCACCATAGTTATCCACAGGAATGTGATGATCAATTTTAATAATTTCTTTTCCAAGTGTATAACGTGAATCAGATATTCTATCTTTAACTGCTGTATCGACAACAATCGATAAGGCTCCTTGGTATACATCATCTGTGATGGTATCTACTTTGCCAACAAAATCGACAAAATCACTTCTTTCACCAACAACATAAACTTTTTTATCTGGAAATGATGAAGTGATGATATTTTTTAATCCAAATTGTGCACCATAGCAGTCACCATCTGGACGTTTGTGTCCGTGAATGATAATGGTATCATATGATTTAATTTTATTTAGTATTCTTTGCATATTCTTTTGCCCTTTCATCTAAATCTTTTAAGACAAGATCAACTTCTTGCCAATCTTTAAGGCTTGCACCACACGCTTGATTGTGTCCGCCACCTCCGTACTTCTTAGCGATATCCACAATCGTGATACCACGTGCTCTAAATTCGCCAACGATTAAGTTGTTTTCCACGTCTTCTGTGAAATTAGCCCAAATGGGAATTTCTTTGATCCCCGCCATCTGGTTCACCATACCACGGGAGATTGCTTGAAATTCTAAACCACTTTTTTGAATAAGTTCTGCGTCATTTTTACGATAGGCAACACCATTTTCTGTAATGTCAAAGGATGCGAAAAGATTCTTTGTCAATCTCTTTTGTAGTGGCTCTGTGTAAATGTAGTCATAAAAATCTTGAACAGATGGTTCAAACTTCGTGATATAAGAAGCAAGCTCAAATGTTTTAGATGCGTTATTAAGATAGAGGAAGCGTCCTGTATCAGTCACCATACCACCATAAAGATACGTAGCAGCTTCTGGGGTTACTCTTAAATTCATGTCTTTGATGAGATCAACAATCATTTCAGATGCAGATGCAAATGTGGGGTCACGGTAGAAAAGAGTCACGTCTTCAATGTCTGTATCATTTTGATGATGATCAATAATGATAAGATCGTTAGCTTGTTTATAACGATCATCACTCACAAGTCTAGATACCGAGACATCGGTGATGATGGCTAATGCATTAATGTAGTAAGCATCTGGGATGGTATCCATTTGTGCTAAATAGACCATATCGTTAGAATCGCCAACGACGTAGACTCTTTTATCTGGATAGTTTTCTTTAATCGTTAAATAAAGACCATATTGTGAACCAATAGCATCCATGTCAGGACGTGCGTGACGATGAATGATAATTTGGTCATACGACTCAATCAGATGAATAATATTCTTTTTGATATTCATAGCGATAAATCCTTTCCAATGTATTATGATAGTATATCATGAATGAAGAAAAAAAGCGATATTCTTAATTATAAGAATATGATGGAACACAGCATAATTATCTTATTATGAAGTTTACAATATAAAAGCCCAGTTCAAAATTTAACTGAGCAATCATAACTTTTACCTCTTATTATATATGAAAAACACCTTATCAGTTCAATACATCACCTTATTCATCAATTTGAGGATCATATAACCGTGGATCTGGAATGGTAGAGATGGGTAAGATAGGTTTACTGTTATTGTAATCCCAATTCGGATCATCGGGTGTATGAAGACCCCATTGATTTTTATTAGCTCTTTCCCAAGCATTCTGCAAAAAGCTGTGATATGGTATACCTTGATAGGCCATACTTATTAAATTACTATTAATATTAGCTGCATTAACATCGGATAAACCTGCTCTAACAACCATAAAATTCACAAGTTCACCATCAACCCATACCAACGCTAGATATCTATCATAACCATCATATAGAGAATTACCTTTGATACTTTGAATTTCTATTTTCTTATTATTCTCTTTTGCGTCATTTAATATTTGTTTTGTAAATGCAGAAGCAGGATAACCCCAGGGTTGTCCGGTTGCTGACCCAGTACCTGCAACTTCTTTTGTATCAATGAAGAAAAACCGAACCTTATATAATTTTGTTTTGTCTAAATTATAGAATGAAGCCGTGTCTCCATCTGCAACCGATGATAAAGTTACTTCAATAGCACCGCCTCCACCTAGTGTAGGATTATTTGGATCTTCGAATGGAAGTGCTCGATACTCATCAGTCAATCTTGGTCCATTAATCATTAACTCATTATTGGATATTGGGTAATCTGTGTTTTTTATAAATTGAAATAAATTGGGCTGATAGCTAATGAAATTATAAGAATCAAAATTCGGACTTGCGATCATTGCGCTGTCTTTTCTTATGAGAGTTGTGTCCTTACCAAAATCCATAACTGATCCTATTGAGCCTAACAAATCAACGACTTGGCCTTTATATGATAGAGCTACAGCATCATCGCCATTAAATAATAACTCTTCAGATTCAAAATCACTTTTATTTTTAACATCTGTGCTTGAAGCGTTGTTCTGGGTGATGAAAAAATAGTCATTTGCTAATATTTTGCCTGATAGCTTGATGGTATAGGTTGGAGATACGCTACCGTTTTGATATATCTCAAGTGAGTAGTTTTTTAGGTTTACTTCAGAATCACCGTAGTTATATAATTCAACAGAATTATTTGATATGTCGGTTGTCTCGTAATATTTCGAAATAAGTAGTGTGTTAGTTGGATCAGAACAACCCATCAGTACAAACAACATCGATACGATTAAAGCTTGTAAAATTATCTTTTTCATATTTTTTTCCTTCTTGATTCCGGTATATATATTATGATAACACATTATCATTAAAAAGGTGATGGTGTTTGTCACCATCACCTTCAAAATCAAATCAGTTTACAAATCAAAATTTACGATAGTAATCTATGATGCAAAACCATAAATTTTTACATTGTCAATTGAAACTTGTGATTTATCAACAAATGTTTCTGCGGGAACATATGTAAATCTTACAATAATATTATTTGCTCTATAAGTTTCCGCAACTGTATAGGTAAATGCTGCTGCATCTGTGGACAATGTATAGGTTTGAGATTCGATAAATGTGACACCATTGTCTATTGAGATACTAACTGTGACGTTATTACCAGAAGTATTTTTTGCACTAAATTCAACTTTTGTAACGTTTGTTAATGTAAAGTTTGTTTCAACATATGGATCAAGACCAACTGAAGCATATTTGCGCATTTGCATGGATTGTGCACCATCAATAAAATTAGTTGTTGATGTACTTCCTGAAAGAATGCCCCATTGGAAATTTGTTGGACCTTGATATTTGATTGTAGCATTGTTATACGAAGTTGATGCTGTAAAATCTGGAGATTCAAATCCTGTTTCATAAAGAATTGATTCTACTTCGCCAGCAGGAACGCCAACTAATACTTCAAATTCAACTTCTTTTGATGCAGTACCTTGTGTAATAGTTGCAGTTAATGTAACTGTAACCTGACCAGATTCTGGCATTGTAACTACACCAGTAGTTGCATCAATAAGTGCATTATCTGATTCCCATGCAATGGTTGAGCCATTCGTGCCTGTCAAAGGTAAAACCAACGTATCCGATTCAACTACTGCTGTAGGAATGGAAATAGCTGCTGCATCAAGCGCTACTTTATGGTCATCAGTTAATGTTCCATCAACAAGTACGTTCTTATTTTGGATGACAAGTTGATAACCATTATACCAACCTAGAATACCGGCAACTACATCAATTGGGTCGTTAACTGATTTAGCAGACAAATATGCATTAATATCGGCAAATCCGACAACAGCTGCATCTACTCTACCACCGATTTGTTTGCCATTCACTGGGTTATAAAGTGTAAAGTTAAATGATTTATCTGTTGCTGTAACTGCTGTTTTTAGAAGGAATCCTTCAAAACTTACAAGTTCACCTTGATAAGGTAATAATGCTACGCTTGTGAAATCAACATCATTAATAGATTGTGCTGCTGGAATAGCAGGTGTATCGTTAGTAACTTTAACATCTAGACTAGTGAAATAAGCAATCTCATAAAGACCATTGAAAATATCCAATTCACCAATGATTTCTAACTCAACACCAATTGCATAGTCTGAGAATGCATCTCTAAGATCACTTGGTACATAAATATTTAATGCACCAGTAGCATCTTGAATCCAATATGCACTTGACGTAGATCTACCTGTAAGAATACCTTTGATGCGTATAGTATCACCATCAGCAAACTTCGCAGTATCTCTCACTTCTGCAATTGTTGATAATGGGAATTCCCCGATTACGATTTCAAAATCTTTTGTTGCAGTTGCTGTTCCATTGGTGACAGTTGCGGTAATGGTTGTTGCCACTTGAACGTCCACTGGTATTGTTACAGCACCTGATGCTAAATCAATATATTGATTATCGGGATCTGCTGAATCCTTAAACATCCATGTGATTGTAGAGCCTTGACTTGAACCGGTAGTTGGTAATGTGATCGTACCAGCTTCAGTAAAAGCTTGTGTAAGTCTAATCAGGTTTGCATCAACATCTGCCTTTTGTTGATTAGTTAATTCTGGTAACACAATGCTTTGTATCGACAAGCTAAACACAGGTCTCTTACCGATAGTTGCATTTGTATCTCTTGCATCACGAAGTTCACGGACAGTAGCAGTAAATGTAGCTGTTAAACCATCATAAGCAGCTAATGTATTATGCATTTGAGTTTTATAATAACTAAGTACGAAGTTTTCATCAAGACTTGTACCGGCAGTTTCTGCATCAACTAAAGTTAACATGTAGTTTCCGCCACCAATAAAGTCTTCACGATATTCAACTTTTGCTTCGAATGTAATATAATTACCCAAAGTAGGATTGTTTTTTGTTGCTAATATAGTTTCAGCTGATGCATCTGCAGCAAGCCAATAATTCGCTAAGTCTGTTTCAATTGGAGTAACAGAATGTCCTGTTGTTACATTTGACCAAGTTACAGAATTTGCTAATTGATATGCCCCATAATAAAGCGCTACTTCTCCCAATATGTCGCCTTTTTGTCCAACTTGAATGACATCTCCTGGAGCGATATAGACAAACAGTGCAGTAATACCATCGGAGATATAATAACCATCACTATCAAGACCTACAACAGTGACATTTTTGATACGGATATTTTCTCCAGCAAGATCACTGTTATAATAATCACCGTTTGGTGTTACAGGCGTTGCCTTGATTTCGGAAATTGTCTTTTCAATAATTCCATCAGGCTCTTCAAGAATCGTAAATTGAAATTGCTTTGATCCTTGAATATCATTAAAAGAGACTGTTGCAGTTAAAGTAACATTCTTGTTACCTTCACCAAATGCAGGTCTAACAACATTAACAGTGGTAATCGTTCCACTTGTCGTAATGTTCGCATATGTTGTGTCACTTGACACCCAAGTTGCTGAAACACCACCACGCAAACTAGTCGGAACGGTAAATGATGTTACGACTTTAGTGGGGTCCCCTCCGGGAAATACCACGTTCAATGCTTGATATGCTTCATCATACGCTTTTTGATCTGCATCATCTTTGCCACATGCGGCAAGCGTGAAGAAAAAAGTGAATATAAGCACTAATAATCCTATTTTTTTCATTTTATTAACTTCTCCTTTTCTTTTTTATGATTAGAAGGCTACTTCTTCATATGCCTTACTAAAAGCTTCATCAATAGAATATGTGTTGCCAAAAACATTAACTATTAAAGCCCCAACTTGATCTCTCGCTTTAGAAGATTTTCCAAACGCAGGAGATGTGAAGTAGGATGGGATCTGTTGCTGAGCTACAAGAGCAACATTTTTAAATACCGTTTGTCTAGCGGATATATTCGTCAAGTTTTCATAATAACTATTTACTTCTGCAAATGATGATTTTCTAACTGGTGAATAACCTGTTGCGATTGCCCAGCGCGCTGAATTTTCAGAGTTAGTAATAAATTTCAGGAAAAGCCATGCAGCAATCATTTCTTGTACGTTATCTTTTAAAAACATGTGAATATTAGGTCCTTGTTGAATGACTTTTGCATTCTCTAAGTCGAATTGAGGAAGCGGTGCTACACCAACTTCAAATGCTTGATTATCTGGGATGTTATAATTTGTTCCGCCAGTTGATCCAATACTCATAAACAATTCTTGTTCAACAAATTTATCTGATGTATATCCACCACCCAACATTTCTTTTGTAGTTAGCAAGCGTGCATCATACATTTCTTTAAAGAATGATACCATTTCTTTAGCTTCGTCATTATTAAATAAAATTTGTCCTTCGTTATTTTCACCAATAGCTGTATATGGAATATTAAGTTGTTCCGATGCTGTAATAAATAAATTAGATTCGGAATCATAACCAATTGGAATAATGGCTTGTTTTTCTGATGCGGTTAGTTTTGAAAAATCTTCGTGTGTATCAATAATAGTTCTAATTTGTTGAGAAACTGTCTTCACTTGTTCCCATGTTTGTGGAACTGATAAATTGTATTTATTAAAGAATGTTTTGTTATAGAACATGACTTCTGTTGATTTAATGAATGGTAAATTTAGCATTGTACCTGCATTATCATAAACATTCCCTTCATTCCAATAACCTTCAACATAATCATTTTTATCATCAATCGAGAAAGCAATTTCTGGATTTTTATTATCTATGAGATTGTTTAAAGGTAAAACACGACCTGAGTTAATGTAGCCCGCAACGTGGTCACTATAACTATAAGCAAGATGTGGTTCATTACCTGCAGGTAACGCGGTATTTATAGCATCTCTGATTTCATTATAACCACCCTTAGATTCATGTAAAACAGTAATATGTGGGTATAATTCTTTGAAATCCTCAATATAAACTTCAAGTAATGCTTGTTGTCCTAAAGCTGGGTCAACCGTTTTTCCCATTGTGTGCCAGAAAACGATTGTTACTGGTTCTGTGGTGTCAATTTCTAAGTCGTCAGAGATGACATCCCAATCAAGAACAACGCCACTTGCTTTTTTGCATGACATCAGTCCCACGCTAATAAGCACTAATGTAAAAACAATAAATATTTTCTTCATTTGATCTTCCTCCTTTTATCCTTTAATACCGCTGCGCGATACACCTCGCATGATATATTTTCTAAAAATAATAAACACTATGAGTAATGGTAATGTAACCATCACAGTTGCTGCCATTTGAAGATGAAATTCTGTGCGTCCTGTATCACTATTTGAGAAAGCAGCACGCAGTCCATTAGTAATTAATCTATAGTTTTCACTTGCAACAAGATTTGGCCAAACATAAGAGTTCCACGCACCCATTAATTTAAGAATGATAATGGTGATGATACTTGGTTTTGCAAGTGGAACCATGACACGCCATAAGTACTTCCAATCTGATGTGCCATCAACTTTAGCTGCATAATAGAGTTCATTAGGAACTTGTTTAAATGTTTGTCTAAGTAAATACACATGGAAAATACTAATTAAGAATGGCACGATCATTGCGTAATATGGTCCGTTTGCTACTCTTGATCCTTGACCAGCATCAACCCATCCAAAGTTAGAAACGGTAATGTAGTTAGTAATAACCATCATTTCTCCAGGGATCATCATCGTTGCAAGTAAAAGTGTGAATATTAACTCTCTTCCTTTAAAATTCAAACGAGATAGTGCATAAGCCATAAAAATAGAGAAAAAGGTTCCTAGAATTGTTGAAGAGATTGAAACGATCATTGTATTGATAAAATAACGAATTAAGTTTGCTCTCTCAAGTGCTTCAATGTAATTGTAAAAAACAAATTCTTTTGGAAAAAGTGTTGGTGGAAATAATTCAACTTCAGTAGCACTTTTTAAAGATGTTATGACCATCCAATAAAACGGAATAATAATGACAATCGCCATAATGGTTAAAAAAGTGTATGTAAGAATTTTAAGCAATATCCGGGAGGTGTTCTGCTTTTTGATTTCTAGTTCTGTGTTCATCTTATAAACCTCCTAGTAATGGACCCGCTTTTTGCTGACCCAAAGATTAATTCCTGTAAACAATAAGATGATGAGGAACAATACAACGGCAGCAGCTGCGCCATATGAATATGAATTAATAGAGTCAGCACGTAGCATTTGGTAAACAAATCCAACGACTGTTTGAATATCTTTTGTCATTTCCCAGTTATTTCCAAAGATACCAACAACTGAATCATATGTTTTAAAAGCCCCAATGAATGATGTAATCATGATGTATGCAATCAGTGGAGAGAGTAACGGTACAGTAATACGCATCAAAACTCTCTTCTTAGGCGTGCTATCAATCTTAGCTGCATCATAATATTGCTTACTAATATTTTGTAATCCACCAATGAAGACTAAAATTTTAAAAGCTAAAGCATCCCATAGGATATACGCTTGTAAAACAAACATTTTTCTGAAGTAACTGCCTTGGAAAAATCCATCATTTCTGTTAATCCAATTAATTTTATCGATTCCAAAAATTTCAAGTACCCCATTAACTAAGCCTGTATGTAAATTGAATAATACGGCGAAAACCATACCAATAGCAATAGAATTAGTCACATATGGGAGAAAAAATACTGTCTGAAAAACCTTTTGAAACGGCTTAATAGAATTGAGCCCTACAGCTATTAGGAGAGCTAACACTGTCGAAAGGGGAACAGAAATAAATACTATTAATAGTGTATTTTTCAACGTTTGTAAAAAGGGTGGGTACTGAAAAATAGCAATATAACTATCAAAACTAAAACGAAAAGAAAACGCATCTTGCCACTTATTGTAACCATTATCGAACGAAATGATAATCGTTTTAATTAAGGGGAAAAACGTGAATATAGAGAGTAGTACAAGTGGAATTATTAAATATAGCCATGCATGATAATCTTTCTTTTTTTCAAGCATTATAGAACCCTCTCCCCAGTTTGCTTATTAAAGACATAACATTTGTCTTTTCTAATATCAAACTTCATCGTCTGAGGCGTAATTACGGTTTTATCAGCCAATATTATTCTAAATGAGGCAGCATTACATTCAGGATGGCTAGAAACCAACGAGATATCACGACCTACGCTTTCGATAAACGTATAAGGTACTTCAAAACTGCCCTTAGTGTTTGCAATATAACCTTCTGGACGAATACCTACTTGTACTTCTCCTTGATGATCTTTAAGTTTTTCATCGCTCAAGATTTTCTCTTCACCTATGAACAAGTCGGATCCCTTTGTATAGCCATTGAAAACGCCAATTGGAGGGGTGCCAAGAAATTTAGCAACAAATAAGTTTTTGGGTTGGTCATATACATCTTGTGGATAGCCTTTTTGCTGTTCAACACCAAAATTCATTACTACAATCTCATCACTGATACTCATAGCTTCCTCTTGGTCATGAGTCACGAAAATTGTCGTAATTCCTGTTTCTTTTTGAATACGTTTAATCTCTTCTCTTGTTTGAAGTCTTAATCGAGCGTCAAGATTGGATAGTGGTTCATCCAATAATAGAACTCTTGGTTTTTTTACTAAAGCGCGCGCGATAGCAACTCTTTGTTGTTGCCCGCCCGATAGTTGAGCAGGTTTTCTATCCAATAATTCAGCAATTCCAACTAATGCAGCCATTTGTTCGGTCATTTTTGTTGCTTCTTCTTTTGGAATCTTCAAATTTTCTAAAGGAAACATAATATTCTGACGAACAGTTAAATGTGGGTATAGGGCATAGTTTTGGAAAACTAGTCCAATTCCTCTTTTTTCGGGTGATAGTTTTGTTACGTCCTCATCGCCAAAGAAAATTTTACCTTCAGTTGGTTCGAGAAGACCAGCAATCATGAAAAGCGTTGTTGATTTACCACAACCTGATGGTCCTAGCAACCCTACCAACTTACCTGATGGGATGACGACGTCAAAACGGTCGACAGCTTTTGTATCTTTTCCGCCTTTTTTATCATAGAAAATCTTTGTTAAGTTTTCTAATTTGATTGAAATTCCTTTTTGTTGTACATTTTTGATATCTTCCATTGCATACTCCTTTATTTCCATCAAGGCCGTGTTTTAGGGGTATAGCCTTGCTGATTTCTATGTGCCATAAACGAAAAAGACTCCAATGATTATCTCATAAGAATTTATTACCTTATAGATTTAAAAAAATGCCGATCATTCGTGTAACCTGTAAATATAATAATATCAAGAAAAATGATCAACATTATCTCACCTCAACATAAACCATTATATAATAATAACCTCGAAAAGACAATGTTTAATTCCCCTACATCATCCCAAATTTACTTAATTTTATCAAAGAAAACAATGTAAGCGTTTTTAGAGGTAATTACATTATAGTATGACATTGCCTCTTTGTCAATGAATGTAAATTATTATGATTGGAATTTGCTTTCTTTATAAAGAAAGAGGTCAACATGACCTCTTTAAAATTCACAATTCTTAGGTGTTCTTGGAAAAGGTAAGACATCTCTAATGTTTTCAACACCTGTTAAATACATGATGAGTCTCTCGAAACCCATTCCGAATCCTGAATGAACACATCCACCGTAACGACGTAAGTCGACATACCAATCCATACCTTCCATAGGTACATGAAGCTCTTCCATACGTTTGATCAAATAATCAAGTCTTTCTTCTCTTTGTGATCCGCCGACGAGTTCTCCAGATCCAGGAACAAGTAAGTCCATGGCTGCGACAGTTTCGCCATCATCGTTTAATCTCATGTAGAAAGCTTTGATATCTTTTGGCCAATCAATCACAAAAACCGGTGATTGGAAATGACGTTCTGTTAAGTACTTTTCGTGTTCTGTGTTAATGTCTTGACCGTGTTTTGGTGTGTTTTCAAATTTAACACCACTGTTTAATAAAATATCGATAGCTTCTTTATGAGTTACGCGTGCAAATGGTGTGTTTAACACCTTAAGTAAGCGATCAGTTAATCCTGGTTCAACAAACTTATTAAAGAACACCATTTCTTCAGGTAGTTTTTCAAACATGTATTTGATGATGAATTTAACCATTTCTTCGACAACTTGCATGTTCTTTTCAAGATCTGCAAATGCCATTTCAGGTTCAATCATCCAGAACTCTGATGCGTGGCGTTGTGTGTTTGAGTTTTCAGCTCTAAATGTTGGCCCAAATGTGTAGACATCCTTAAAGGCTAAAGCGAATGCTTCGGCTTCAAGTTGACCGGTTACGGTCAAGTTGGTTGCTTTACCGAAGAAATCTTTTTTATAATCCACGGTTTTTTCTTCAGTCATTGGAATCTTGTCTAGTGGTAATGTGGTGACACTAAACATTTGACCTGCACCTTCACCATCATTACCTGTAATGATTGGTGTATGTGTATAAACAAAGCCTTTGGATTGAAAAAACTCATGAATGGCCATGGCTGCTGTTGAACGAACTCTAAAAACAGCGTGGAAAAGATTGGTTCTTGCTCTCAAGTGAGCAACCTCTCTTAAAAATTCACGTGTGTGACGCTTTGGTTGAATCGGATAATCTTCAGGAGAATCTCCTAAAAGCTCGATATGATGTGCTTTCACTTCAAATGGTTGTTTAGCATCAGGTGTTAATACGAGTTCCCCTTTGACTAAAATAGAAGATCCTACTCTAAATTTTTGGATGTCTTTGAAATTATCGACTTTTTCTTCTTCATAGACAACTTGCAGAGTCTCAAAAAATGTTCCATCATGAAAATTGATAAAACCAAATTCTTTTTGAGCACGGTGATTTCTCACCCACCCATATAATTCAACGACTTTTCCAGCTAATGATTCTGTTTCTCGATAGATTTGTTTTACGGTTGTTTCCATCTTTATTCCTCCTAAAAAAACAAAACG
>Ga0265295_1005067_pt1 | contig 17194 bp, 21 predicted proteins | sample Munlansysbiofilm_FD_192503 | JGI IMG/M metagenome (GOLD analysis project Ga0265295, IMG submission 192503) | Leachate microbial communities from a municipal landfill in Southern Ontario, Canada - Methane capture system biofilm | ecosystem: Engineered > Solid waste > Landfill > Unclassified ...
GGGTCTTAGAAAAACGAGCATCGAAGATGAGCATAACGTCTCAAGCACGAAAACGAATTACTCGCAAACCGATCCGGGAAGCGGGCACAAGTTTAAGCGTGCTTTTCAAGATGCACCTCCGATGATCCCGCATAGCACCGAAGGGATGCTGCCCATTATGATCAACAACAATCAATGTATAGATTGCCATTCGGTAGAGGTCGCAGCAGACGTAGGAGCGACTCCGATCCCGTCTTCGCATTATACAAATTTCAGACCGAAGCATCAGTTGCTAGAGGGTGAAAAATTTGTTAAAACGATCGACAATATGAAAAACGAAGTTTCTATCAAAAAACAAGAAACTTTGGCGGGTGCGAGATTTAACTGTTCACAATGCCATGCTCCTCAAAGCGAGGGGCAACTTGTAGAAAATAATTTTCAACCTGAGTACGTAGCACCTGATGGAGGTGACAAGTCTGCATGGGACGGTGATCGTCTTTTAAAAGGGCTTGCAACGGTAGGCGATGTTTCGTTTGTAACCGAAGACGATCTTGAGAACACCGATTCTAAAGCAGGAAGCTTAGGTGATGCGGAGCACCATTAAAGATGCAAAGAAGAGAGCTTTTTAGCTTTCTTTCTTTGGCTTTTAAAGATCCTAAGCCTAAAGAAGAGAAGCTTGTACGCCCACCTTATTATAGCGACGAGGCTGTTTTTGCCCAAGAGTGCATCCAATGCGAGGGCAAATGCGGCACTTTATGTCAAGAACAGATTATACGCATCGGTGAAGATAAAACACCCCGTTTGGATTTTAGTAAAAACGGCTGTACTTACTGTGATGCGTGTGCCTTGGCATGTGAGTTTGGAGTTTTGAGCGTAGAAGCAAAACACATGATAGATGCACAGATCGCAATAGAGCGTACGAAATGTTTAAGTCATCAGGGGGTTATGTGTTTTTCTTGTAAAGATCCATGCCTAGAAGATGCTATTATATTTCATGCAATGTTTATGCCTAGTATCGATTACGCTAAATGCACGGCATGTGGATTTTGTATCGGTCGTTGCCCGACATATGCCATAACCGTAGGAGAAAAAAAATGAAACATCTGTTTTTTATACTGATGCTCGCAGTGGTGCTATGGGCGCAAAAAGTTCAGATGCCTCAAGCCGTTTTCGAGACAAGCGGAGGCACGACCGACCTGCTTGTGAAAAATGAAAATCTTTATGTTGCTACAGATGCAGGATGCGTCGATATTTTTGAGATTCAAACGCAAAAAAAACTTAAAAGTGTTTGTGTGGAGAAGATTTTGGATTTTATGGGGGATGCAATCGATTCTAAAATTTATTCTATCGATATCGTAGCAGATAAAATGTTGCTTCTTTCGCAGGCAGACGGGGGATTTCGTAGACTGTATCTTTATGAAGAGGGCAAACTCCAAGAGATTATTTCAAAAGATGCGATGCTCTCCATTGCAAGGGCAAAATTTCTCGATACAAATAAAATTATCATAGCGCTTTTAGGGAGCGAACTATTGCTTTATGATATACAGGCAAAATCGTTTCTTTATGAAACACAGATTTCACAATCAAAGTTTTCTCATTTTGTACTCGATGAATCAAAAAATCGTGTCGTGATAGCCGATGAAAGCGGTGCACTGAAAATACACGATACAAAAAGCGGTGCATTGTTGCAAACCCTTAGAGGACAAAACCTAGATAATGTTTTTCAAGTCGATATGAAAAACGAATATATTATCACGGCGGGGCAAGACAGAAGAGTGGTGGTGTATAACCTTAGAAATGGCTCCCCTTTTTATATTACCTCTCCCTTTTTGGTTTACACCGCGGCACTCAGTCCGAGTGGCAAATTAGGTGCTTATTCGAGTGACGAACATAATAATGTAACCGTGTTTAATACTCTTTCTCAAGCGAAATTGGGAATTTTTGGGAACAATAAAATGACGTTGAGCAATATTTTATTTTTAGACGAGAAACATTTTTTTGTCGGCAGCGACGATAAAAAAGTCCATTTTTATTCCATTCCATAAAAGGGGTTAGAGGATGTTGCAGTATAACGAAAGCGAATTTTTGATCGAGACGATAGTTCCTGAGCATGAACTTATCATATCAAGAACCGATCTAAAGGGTACCATCACACATGCCAATGAAACGTTTTGTCGCATCAGCGGATATTCGATGGAGGAACTCTTAGGCAAGCCTCATAGCATTGTGCGTCATCCCGACATGCCAAGAGCGGTTTATAAAGATATGTGGGAAAGTTTGCAATCCAAAAAACAATGGAGCGGTTTTGTAAAGAATCTACGTAAAGACAAAGGGCACTACTGGGTACATGCCATAGTCTCGGGCGTTTATAAAGACGGAGAGCTCATCGAGTACAAGTCGTTGCGCTCTCCGGTGAGTTTTGAGGATAAACTAAAGTATCAAAAACTTTATGATGCAATGCGTCAAAAAAGCGGTGAAATGAGTAGAAAAGTAATTTATGAGGAGAATTAAATGAATATTTCAAGTATAGTGGTACAAACATTGCCAAAACACCTAGAATCGGTTGTAGAAGCACTTAAAAACAGCGGGGTGTGTGACTATCATTTTCACGATGAAAAAGGGCGTATCATTATCACTATTGAGGGTGAGGGGGTTGATCAAGAGTTGGAAAAACTTCGTATTATCGAAGCGATTCCCTACGTGATGGCGGCCGATATGCAAATGGCATATAGCGAAGATGAACTCGATGCACATATGGAGGTTATCAACAATTCCGATGTTGTGCCAAAAATATTGCAAGATGAAACTATTGATCCAAGCAAAATCGTTTATAGCGGTGATTTAAAAAAGAAAGACCTCTACGATTTTGCCAAAGATTTTAATAAACAAGGCAAATAACCATGGCGATCGTTTTTGAATCAAATATCGGTATCGAACCTAGCGGTGTATGGTTTATAGAGATTAAAGACACCCAAGACGGCAGGACACAAAAATGCTATTCTATTGAAGAATACTCCGAGTGCATAGAGGATTTTGGAAGTGACTACGGAGGGCAAATTGATGAGGTGCGTTGGAGTAAAGATCCAAATGTGCATCCTTACGTTATGAATGAAATACGCGCCCTAATGCTTCAAGAACAAGAAGAGATCAATACCCGTTCTGCTCAAAAAGAGAGCTGTTGAAATAGTAAATGCCACCTAAGGCATCGGGATGAACTTTTTTCCGAAGGCTTATATTTTTGCTTCACACAAGGCTGCTGTTTACAGCCTTGAACACAATACTTATGCATTTGAATTTTTCCAAAAACGTCTCTATAATCTTCTTGAATCAAAATATAGATAAATAATTTTTTATTATATTTTAAGTGGAAAAGGACTATCGTGTTTCACGGTTAAAATATCTATATTTTCATCAGACGATGGAAAGAGGGGGACACCATGAAACATTGTAAAACTCATAATCTTTGGCATGTGGCGGTTGCGGCTGCTTTGACGATGAGTGCGCCGCTTGGTGCGGTCGATTACGGCGGCGAAAAGTCGTTTTTGTTTGAGATACCCTATAAGGTTTGTCTTGTAGCGCCGCTGCCCGAAGAGGCGAAAAAAGCGGGGATTGTTCCTATCACCACAAAAGAGGCAAGGCGTTATTTTGACGAAGGGGCGCACTTTTACGATGCCAGACGCTCCTCCCATTTTCAAGAGGGGCGGATCAAAGGTTCCAAAGAGGTTTTGTTCGATAGCTCCAAGGCTCACTACACGGTGATCGATCTGCCAAAATCCAAAGAGGAGAAGCTTGTTTTTTACTGCTACGGCGAGGATTGCGCCAACTCTTACGAAGCGGCACTCGCGGTGAAACAACAGGGCTACAAGCACGTCTATTGGTATTCGCACGGTTTTAGCGCTTGGCATGCGGCGGGGCATCCCATAGAGGGCAAACGCAAAAAAGCAAAACAATGACGCATGAAGAACTGAGCCGCTACGACGGCAAAGAGGGGAGAGCGGCATATGTGGCGTATAAAGGGGTGGTCTACGATGTGAGCCAAAGCCCGATGTGGGAGGGAGGCGAGCACCAAGGCGAGCATAAAGCGGGGGTTGATTTGACCCGGATGATGCGTTATGCTCCCCACGGCGATGAGGTGTTTGAGAGGTTTGCCGTGGTCGGTACACTCGAAGAGAGTGCAAGCCCCCAAAGAGTGCCGCAAGAGACGCCCACAGACAAACAAAAACTTCAGGCGTGGTACCAAAAGTACCATCCCCACCCGATGATCTCCCATTTTCCGATAGTGCTTCATTTTTACGCTGCGGGGATGGATGGGATATTTTTGTACTCTCCCGATGAGTTTTTTGAAAAAAGCACCTTTTACGCCTTTTTTTTGGCGACTATTTTCGGTGTGTTTGCGATGGTGAGCGACATTTTTAGTTGGTGGGTCAATTACAATTGCAGCCGCATAAAACCTCTCCTCATCAAGCTTTACGCCGCGACTTTTTCTCTTGCTGCAGGTGTCGCCGGAATCTGGATCTACCTCGCGGATGCGACGCTTGTATATGAAATGAGCGCCGCTTTTGTCGTGTACCATTTGAGTGTTTTTCTCACCGTTCCCGCCATGGTGGTTTTAGGCTACTACGGCGGGCAGTTGACATGGTCGAAAAAAATAAAAAACTAAATACAAAAAGGAGTTCAAATGCCATTTACATTAATGCCGCTCCCTTACGATGAAGGGGCACTAGAACCGTATATCTCCGCAGAAACCGTGCGTTATCATTACGGAAAACACCATGCCACGTATGTAAGCAAACTCAATACGTTGCTCCAAGGAGATGCGCTAGAGGGCAAGCCTCTTGAATATATAATCAAAAATGCAGAAGGTGCTATTTTTAACAATGCGGCGCAGGTTTTCAACCATGATTTTTATTGGCATGGGCTTTCGCCTGCACCGACCACACCGTCCTCGGAACTTTTGGAAAAGATAAAACACGATTTTGGCTCTATAGAGGAGTTTAAAAAAATGTTTTTAGACAAAGCTGCCGCTCTTTTTGGTTCGGGGTGGGTTTGGCTTGTTTACAACGAAGCAGATGCCCTTAGTATCGAGGTTTTTTCCAATGCGGACAACCCGATGCGCTCGAATAAAACCGCATTGCTTACTTGCGATGTTTGGGAACATGCCTACTATATCGATTATCGAAACGTGAGGGCTGAGTATCTTGAAAATTGGTGGAAGCTAATCAATTGGGAGTTTGTATCCGATAACTTTGCCCGTGCATAACGGCTTTCGTTGTGATCATTTTGAGGTGTTGTGGGGGGAAGGAAAATGAGCGGAGAGTTCCGCTCAAAGGTTGTTACAGACCTGTAACGTTCTCAGCTTGTGGACCTTTTTCGCCCTGACCGATTTCGAAAGTCACTTTTTGACCCTCTTCTAACGATACACGACCATAACCCGTGCTGTTGATTTGACGAAAGTGTACGAATACATCTTTTCCGCCGTTTTCTTGTTCGATAAATCCGAAACCTTTTTCTGTGTTAAACCATTTTACTGTTCCGTTTACTAATGCTGCCATTGTAAATCCTTTATGTTTGAATACACCTGTTTTTAGGTGGTTGAAAATCTAATATGAAGCTTATTTTTAGGTGAATTTTACTGGAGACAGAAAGTCGTCAATGCAAAGCAGTCTAAAGATGTAGTTCGAATCATCTTTCATTGGGCAGAGTATAACCGAATAAGTTGCAAACAGCAAGCTAAGTTGCAAGGTCGGATTTTTCTTTTGAACTTATTTGAGTTCAAAGTGTGCGAAAGCGCCCTCTACGCTCAAAACATTTTTATAGCTGGTTTTTGAGATCTTCACGCTTTTGGTGTTTAAATCGCACACCGCGATGCGAAAACTTGAACCCATATACGGCTCAACGATGCAGATGATTTTATCCTCGATCTGCCTTGTGGCATGGATCGTGCCTTGGAGCGTATGAAAAAAATATTTCGGATAACTCAGAGGGGTGATCTCTACCACCTCCGCGACAATTTTTTTGCCAAGGTTTTGTCTGGCAAGGTTCGCTTCTTCGTAGGTCTCAAACTGAACGCACCAGTCGTCAAACTCTTTGTTGAAACGTTTTAAACCTTCATCCAAAAAACCGCCTGCCGCCGACTGTAGGGCAAATATACTCATGTGTAAAAATCCTTAATAATCTTCGCAATTATACTTTTTAGCCTCTTTGATGTTCTTTACACTTTTTTTAAAAATAGTGAATATAAAGGCGAAATTGCCTAAAATACGCTTATCTTAGATAAGGGCGTCCGATGCCGTTTTCAAAACTTGGGCTTGCAACAAATATACAACAAGCGATCAAAAAAAGTGGCTTTGTAGAGCCGACTGCGATTCAAGAGAAGGTGATTCCTCTGGTTTTAGAGGGGCATGACGTTAGGGCAAAAGCGCAAACGGGAAGCGGGAAGAGTGCCAGTTTCGTTTTGCCTATTTTAGAGCTTTTATCTCGTAAAAATTACGAAGGAAAAGCAAAAATAAGGGTGCTTGTTCTCACGCCGACAAGAGAGCTGACGCAACAAATAGTCGCAGCATTTGAGACTTTTAGCAGCTTTTTGAGTAAAAAGCCAAGAGTTGTCGGTGTCATAGGTGGAGAGAGCATAGGCGATCAGCTTTTTGCTCTTCAAAAAGGGTGTGATATCTTGGTCGCTACATCGGGGAGATTTCTCGATGTGTTGAGCAAAAAACAGATAAACCTCTCTTTTGTAGAATTTCTTGTTCTTGATGAGGCGGACAAGATGCTCGACCTCGGTTTTGAAGAGGAACTTTCGCTTGTTTTTGAAGCACTTCCTGCAAAGCTTCAAAGGCTTCTTTTCTCCGCAACATATCCTCCAAAAATGGTCTCAATCGCTTCAAAGATTATGCAAAATCCCATAGAAGTGAGTATCGAGTATGAAGAGCCTACGGTGGAGAATATTACCCAGCGCGCCATTTTAGTAAACCATGAAAATCGTGCGCCACTTCTTCGCCATCTGCTTAAAAGCGAAAAATATGAACTCGTACTTGTGTTTATGGCAAACAAAAGAGCGGCAGACAACATAGCGGCTAAATTTAAAAAACATGGATTCGCCGCGGAGTCATTTCACGGAGGTCTGTTTCAAGAAGATAGAAACTACACGCTAGAAGAGTTTAAAACAAAAAAAATCCAGATTCTTTTTGCTACCGACTTAATCTCAAGAGGCTTAGATATCAACGATATCACCTGTGTTGTCAACTTTGACCTTCCAAGGTCTCCTGCTGATTATATACATCGTATAGGGCGCACTGCAAGAGCGGGCAAAAAAGGGCTGGCTATCTCATTTATAGATCATCAAGATAAAGACCATTTCGCGCTCATCGAAAAACGCGCTCATATAAAGTTGCCAAGAGAGCAGATAGAGGGTTTTGAACTCACAGGCGAAGCCCCAAAAAAAGAGAAAGGCGCAGTACCGATAAAAGGGAAAAAGAAAAGTAAAAAAGACAAACTAAGAGAAGCAGCGGCTGAAAAAAAAGATAGTTGATTCTCACTCGCTCCCATGCTCCTGCGTGGGAGTGTATACTTGAGTTGTTTGCTTTTATTGGAATATGCATTTCCAAGCTAGAGCTTTGAAACGAGTAAATTTAGTGGAAGTTGCTTGGCATGTGGAAATTCACTCAAAAGAATATATAAAGATTAAAGTGAATATGACTTTTGTCTAAAGATAGTTAAGATATGAACTCTATTCTCAATTATTTTAAATACTGTCGTATATTTTTTATAGATGAAGTCATGAGTGTTTTCATCATCTGTATAGAGACTTTTTCTACATCTTTGAGGCATTTCATTGAGAGTTTTTATATTGTTTTTTAGTTCAGATATAAATTGGTTGGCTTTGTTGATTGTGTCTTGTTCTGTAATATAGGTTTTAATATTGAGTAAATCTTGGAGTGCTTCGGGTTCTACTATGATTTGATAAATCATTTTAAGAGTTTAAAACCTTATCAAATGCTTCATCAAGCTCTATCCCAGCGTTATTAGAAATATTGTTTATTGCATTTTGAACTTTCTTTTTCGCTTCTTCAAGTGAAATAGAGTCATGCTCAAAATCTTCTGAAACTGAGATTTTTTCTTTTGGCAAAATATCTATGAGTCCCATAAATTTTTCAAAAATAGAATCATCAATTTTTAATCGTAAAGTATGCATATTGAACTCCTAAAGCAAAATTATAACTAATTATTTATTGGTTCGATATTTTAGAGTTGTTTGGCATGCGCTGTGAGCGAAGCGAGGAAGTCCCCTTGGAGATGGATTTGCTTGGCATGTGGAAGTTGCTTGGCATGTGGAAGTTGCTTGGCATGTGGAAGTTGCTTGGCATGTGGAAATTGCTTGGCATGTGGAAATTGCTTGGCATGTGGAAATTGCTGATACCGTCAAAATTTTTCTGTAAATTCCCCATCAACTTCATTTTGCTGTTCCAAATCTTCCCACGAAACATATTTTCGCTCAAGCCACTTGGCATTGGTGTCAACTGCTAGAGGCACTAGCAGACGCAGCACGGAGCCCTGATTTGGAAAAGCACCTACGACTTTTGTTCTTCTTTTTATCTCTTTATTGAAACGCTCTACAAGATTGGTAGAGTGTATTTTTCTATGATGAGATTTTGGAAATGCCAAGAATGTCATCACATCACCGATGTTGTCGGTGAGGTATTTGGCAAGACGAGGATATTTATCCTCATAAGTCGCTATCATGCCATGAGCTTTGGTGTGTGCTTCTTGCACATCTTTACTTTTTAAAACATCACTTAGATATTCTAAAACACCATTTATATCTTTTTTGGGTACAATTTTCATCAGGTTACGCTTAAAGTGTACACTGCAGAGCTGCCAGCTTGAGCCTACGAAACTACTAGCTGCAGCTTTTTTGATCCCCTTATGACCATCGCTGATTACTAAATCAACTCTCTTTAATCCCCGTTCCTTGAGTGCATCGAAAAAATCTTTATAAGTTGCGTATGACTCTTCATGAATAATATCGATATCAAGTATCTCTCTGTATCCGTCTTCATTAACCCCTACGGCTATCATCACAGCCATTGAAACGAATCTTGAGCCGTTGAACACTTTAAGATATGCCGAGTCAGTGTAGAGATATGGGTAATATGCCCGAAGAGGTGATGTTCTAAACTCCGTTATCAGTTCATCAAGTTCATGCGAGAGATTGCTTACCGTGGCATGAGAAAGCTCAATTCCAAGTTCTGATATAACCGATTCCACTTTTCTGGTTGATACACCCTTAAGATAGCTCTCCACTATCATTGACACAAGCGCTTTATCTATCCTGGAGTAGTTTTCAAATAGCTTCGTCTCAAACTTGCCGCTTCTGGCATAAGGGCGAAGCAGATTCAACTCACCTAGAGTGGTTTTTAGCTGTCTCTCTTTGTAGCCGTTCCTGTAATCTGAACGCTCATCACTTCTCTCATGTTTACTCGCACCTATAAAACTCTCAAACTCTTTCTCTAATACTGAATTTAAAAGTTTCTCTCCAATATGACGAAACGCCTCTTGCTTGTTTGCAATAAGTAACGGCATCAACTCCTCTAAATCCAACTCTAATTTTTTTCCTTTTAATTCCATCTCTATGATCCTTTTTTTATTTTCATCATAGCTGATTTTGGAATTTACAGAAATTATTTTACACTACCAAATTGCTTGGCATGTGGAAATTGCTTGGCATGTGGAAATTGCTTGGCATGTGGAAATTGCTTGGCATGTGGAAATTGCTTGGCATGTGGAAATTGCTTGGCATGTGGAAATTGCTTGGCATGTGGAAGTTGCTTGGCATGTGGAAGTTGCTTGGCATGTGGAAGTTGCTTGGCATGTGGAAGTTGCTTGGCATGTGGAAGTTGCTTGGCATGTGGAAGTTGCTTGGCATGTGGAAGTTGCGCTGAAAGCAACAAGTGGCTTTCAGCAATCTAAATTAAAATTTAGATTATTTTTTAGAGTAGAAAATTATTTTAAACTAATTTCGAATCTCTTTAAATCCCAGATGATAATGCTTTTAATTCATCTTTGAATGTAAGAATTGGATCATAAATTTTATGGTAAGCCAAACCTATTGCACCTTTAAATAAATCAACTGTTACTTCAGTTTCTCCACATTCAAGAATTTGTTCTCTTGCTATTCCTGGGTAAGGATCAATGTAGACAACTCTTTTAATACCAAGTTGATAAGCTTTCTTTGAACACAATTCACAAGGTGAAGCTGTACTGTATAATGTTCCACCCTCTAAAGCATCACCACCATATTTTGCCATCTGCAAGAACGCATTTTCTTCTGCATGTAAAGCACGAGTATAAACCTGGTTATTCATTTTTTTTATGGCTGGATGCGATTGTAAACTTGATGGAACATCAATTGTATTTTTTACATCTTTAAAGCAAAATGGATTATTTAGTCCTGACTCAACACTTGGTGAAAACTTTAATTCTCTTGCTTTTTCTTGAAAATGAGGGTTGTTTTTTTCAAAATTACTATATGCAGATGAATCATGTCCATTAATCAAATTATCACTATTTCTAAATAAACAGGCTACTTGTCCATCTGGTACACTATTCCAACCTATTGCTCGTAATGATTGTTGCTTGTTTGTTACTACTGCACCTACTTGACGAGAAATACATCCAGAGTTTAATTTTGCAGTATAAGCAATTTGCATCATTTTTTCATCTCTTGAAGGTGTTATTAGACCTGGATGCTGAATTAATGAAATATATTTAATGATTTGTCCCTTCAACTCATTATAATTACTATTCCCATGCTTACCTGAGTTATGAATATGTAAATCACTTTTTTCAATACAAGCTCTTATATTTTGAGACACAAAACTTTTTAAATCTTTAACAAGATCATCTGGATTTTCTTTTTCGTCTTGTGCATTGATATCATCTCTTGTTAAACTCAAACTTGGATTATTTAATAGTCTATAAATTCGGTCTTCTTCAGAACAATTAACCGAAATCAAATAAAAAGCGGAATATCTTTCTCTAAAGAACATAACCTCAAAAGGATTTCTAAAAGCATCAATTACAAAATATGCTTTTTCATTTTTATTTTGTTTGTATTTCGCATAGGCTTTTATAATTAGATTAATTCTTTTTGAAATATTGTAAATGTTCTCAGGGTTTACTTCTCCTGAATCGTTTTCATAAGCACCATGAAGTCTAATATTGTCACCAATCGATTGAAATACTTTTGTAAAGTCTCTATAAGAGTGTGCAGATAATTGTTTACGAATTTGTTGGTTCAAATTACTTAATTGTTCTAAATATTCATGTAATAATTGAAGATCATCTTCTTCATCTATACTGATTTTTCTTTTTAGTTTTTCAATCATCTCAATAGTTTTTGTATGCATATCACTAAAGTCATTTTGCAATGATGATACATCTAAATTACATTTATCGAGAACATAAGTTTTAAAAGTATCGAAATCTTTTTCTAAAATAAAGGTCAAAATAACATCTGAGGCTCGAATCACATAAAAAGGTGCCCAGTTTTTTTGAAAAAACTTTTTTATAATATATTTTTTTCGTATATCATCATTGGCATCTTCTGCAATAGATACATCTGCAATTGAGAGATCATTAATATTTTTTTGCATATAGGAAGCAATTGTAGAACATCCACTTCCTATTCGCCCAGTTAATCCTATAATCATGAAGTCTTGTCTATGTTTATAAATTTCTTTAATTGCTTCTAGCATTTTCTATCCTTTTATTTTGTAATATATAATTTTCAACTCACAACTCCACAACCCGCTCAAACATCTCCTTAATCTCCATCTCGTGAGAGATTAAAAATATCTGTCGATATTGCTCTTTTATGGTGTGAAAGGCTTCTAGTATCTCCATCCTTCTTGCCTCATCCCAACTTCCAAATAAAACTCCCATCACCCCTCCAACCTCTTCAAAATATCAAAACTCTCCATTTCAAACTTGGAAAAAGCGAACCATTTTTTGCCTAAATCTTTGAGGCTTGCTCCTATGTGGTAGAGTTCTTTGCTATCAAGAATGAGAAATCTGTCGTGTGAGGCGTTGAACTTTTTGAGGGTGATTTTTGGGTATTGGGCATTGTGTTTTTTGATGTCGAGTTCTAACTGTGCGGTGATGTTTTTGGTGTAGATGGCGGCGGTTACGTCTGCTTGCCTTTTTGAGAGCATGGTCAGAACACTCTTATCTATGGCTTCAAAAACTTTGTTGAATTTTTCGTCGTTGGTAAATTGTTTTTGTTCTAAGGTTTCGAGTCTTTGCAAGATGAGCGCGTTGTTTGAGATGAGTTTTCGCATGTTTACAAAACTTCTGATGATTTTTACACTTATGTCCACTGCAATATCGCTTTTTAAAACTGCACTCAGCATGGAGACGCCCTGTTCGGTGAAAGCGTAAGGTAAATACTTTGTGTGTTTGCCTCTGCTACTTTCTAAGGTCACAGATTGTGACCTTAAAGAATTTTGTGTATTGAACCGGTCACAATTTGTGACCAGTTCATTTTTTTCTGTATTTGTAAGCTGAAATCTAAAATCATCGGGAAATCTGTTCTCGTTTCTTTTGACTGCTTGATTAAAAACTTTTGTCTCTACCTCATAAAGCTCTGCCAAATCTCGATCAAGCATCACTTGCATGCCACGAATGGTAAAGATTTTGTTTTTGATGTTTTCTTCGTTAATAAGTGAAATCTCATTCATCGTCAATCCTAGATACTTTTATTTATCATGGCATTAAAAAAAGAGTTTGGTTTAAAATATGGCATTTTGAAATAATTTTCAATTCACAACTCCACAACCCGTTCAAACATCTCTTTAATCTCCATCTCGTGGCTGATTAAAAATATCTGTCGGTATTGCTCTTTTATGGTGTGGAACGCTTCTAGTATCTCCATCCTTCTTGCTTCGTCTTGACTTCCGAACACTTCGTCAAACGCTAAAAATCCTACACTCGTTGCACCGCTGAGTTCCGTGAGGGTTTTACTTATGGCGATGCGCAGAACCAAGTTTGCTAGGTCTATCTCTCCGCCTGAGTATCTTTCAATCGGGTATTTTTTCCCCTCGTCGTAGATGAAAAAGTCGAAGTCGTTGCTTACTTCTATGTGTTGGTATTTGCCTTTGGTGATGCGCGCGTACATCTCTGAGGCTATGGCGGAGATGCGCGGGGCGACTTTTGCGTTGAGCTTGGTTTTGAACTCGGCGAGGCTTGTTTTTATCTTCTCGTAGTCTTTGAGGTCGTCTTTTTTTGTTTGCACTTTTTTTAGCTGTGTTTCGTTGTTGTCTAGGGCGTTTTGGATGGTTTTTATCTCCCCCTCGATTTTGGCGATTTGAACCTTTATGTCGTTTATCTCGGTCGTTTGCGCCTCTTTGAGTTTTGCCGTCTCGTTTGCTTCTGCTTCTTTGGCTTTGTGTTTTGTCGCATCGTAGTCTATCTTTGTAAACTCTGCCTCTTTGGCTTGGCATGTAGCACTGAGCTGTGCAATTTGTTTTTGCGTGGCTTCAAGCTCTGTTTGAAGCTGTGGCGTGCGTTTGAGCTCGGTCTCTAGGGTGAGGGCGAGTTTGTGTTTTGGCTCTAGGAGGGTGAAGTTTGCTTGGAGCTCTTGGTGAGTTTTTACGTCGTAGTCGTACTGCTCTAGCGCTTGGAGCTCTTGCTTGTTTTGCACCCCTTTTTGCTCTACGGTTTTGAAGTGCTCTTGTGCTTTGGCTAAATCTTTTTGTTTGCTTTGGATGATGCTGATCTTTGTCGTGAGCTCTTTGTGTTCTTTCTCTTTTTGTTTTTTTTGTTCTTCATACGCTGTTTTTTGCGCAACGACGTTTGCAAGCTGCTTTTTGTAGCCCTCAATTTTGATTTGGTGGGTGTTGTTGACGACGTTTACAAGAGAGTTTATGACATTGTCGTACTCTTCCAAAAGCGGTCTGGTGCAGGTAGGGCAGGCTGATTCGCTTCCGAGTTCTTTGAGCTTTTGTATCTTTGCGTTTGTGAGTTCTATCTGCTTTTGTTCGCCTGCTATTTCGGCTTGGAGTTCACGCTCGATGGTGTGTCTGTTTTTGATGTTTTCATCCACTCCGCCCATTTCCACCTCTAAGTTTTTGAGCGCAAACATAAGCGCTTCAAGCGGTTCACACTCTTTTTCAAGCAGGGCGATGTCGGCTTTGCTTTTTGTGTACTGCTCTCTGAGGTTTACCTGCTCTTTGAGGATTCCCTCTTTTTTGAGGTGAAACTCTTTGAGCTTCTCTTGGTTTTTGAGTTCGTTTTGCAGGTTTGCAAACTGCTCTTTTATATTGCCGAGAGTTTTAAGCTCCTCCTCTTTTTTGGAGAGTTCTTGCAGTTCTTTTGTGAGTTTTGTTTGGTTGGCGTTTTGCGCGGTGATGGAGTTTTTAAGCAGTTCGATTTCGTTGTTAAGTGCTTGTTTTGCCTCTTTGGTTTTTACGAAAGTTTCCAGTTCGGTTTTTTGTTCAAGCTCTTTAACTCTTGTGGTGTTGAGTTGGATGTTTTTGCTCTCAAGCTCTTGTTTGAGCGAGCCATTTTTTTCGCTCTTTTCTTTGATGTTTGTTTGGTGGTTTTTTAGCTCCTCTTCGCCTAAAAGCACCTCTGCAAAAGCGTTAATTTCGCGTTTGAGCTCACGGCTTTTTTCTACCAAAGAGGTTTCTATAAAGTCGATTTTTTCAAGTCCTAAAAGCTTGCGAATCATCTTTTTTCTATCTTCGTTTTTAAGCGTGCTTAGACTTGTCAGCTCTTTTTGGGAAGCAAAGAGGGTGTGCATAAAAGCCTCTTTGCTCATCTTTGTGAGCTTGATGATGGCGTTAGTGACCTCTTTGGCACCCGTAGTTGTCAGCTCTTGGTTTTTGTAGAGTTTGGCGTTTGCGCTCATCGCTTTACCGCGAAATTCACGTACGATTTTATACTCTAAGCCCTCAAACTCAAAGGCAAGTTCTACGATGACAGCCTCTTTTTCACTTGCGTTTGCGTTGCGTAGAAGCTCTTTGTTGCCTCTTGTTTTTGCCTCGCCGTAAAGCGCAAAGAGTATCGCCTCAAAGATACTCGATTTGCCGCTTCCGTTTTTGCCGATGATTCCTACAAGCCCTTCGCCGAACTCGATGTCGTAAGCGGTGTACTTTTTGAAGTTTTCAAGATGGAGGCTAGAGAGTATCATTGTTTGCCTCCTCATAAGCGCTAAAGAGCTCTTGCACTTTGTTTTTTAGTCTCTCAAACTCTTGTGTCTGAGACTCCTCTTTGAGGTGCTCTAAAAAGTAGTTTTCAAGCGAGAGTGCTTCCACGTCATCTACGCTCGTAGCATTTGCATCTTTGATAAACTCTCTTTTGATGGTGACATTCATGGCATGTGGGAAGAGTTTTTTTATCTCTGCGTTTTGGATATCGATCGATTGCAGAGCGGTGAGGTTTGTGAGGCGCACTTCGACGATGGCATCTTTTGTATCGCTCGTATCTAAAAGCGAGAGCGAGGTTTCATACTCTTTTGCGTCGATCTCTTTTTGGATGATGGGGCGGATTTTGATTTCGTGAAAATCGACATGCCAAGCATCAAAAAGGGTATCGCCGCCGAGTGTTAGCTCCACAAACCCTTTGGTATTGCGTTTGTCGCTCAGGCTTGTACGTTCGGTGGAACCGCTGTAGTAGACGTTTTCATGTTTGCCCACTTTGCCAAATCCGTGCCAGTGCCCAAGCGCCACGTAGTCCATTTTTTTAAAAATATACTCTTTTTCTTGCGGAAAAACCCACTCCCCAAACTCCGCCATAAGGTAGTGCGCCCCCACCGAGCAGTGCATCATCATGATGTTTTTTTTCTTCGGATCAATGTTCTCTTCGCAAAGTTCTATCTGCGAGAGGGCAGCTCTCTCGTCGTTCATGTGGGGGAGGGTGTGAAAGATAATCTCCTCAAACTCCACTTTTTTATACTCTTGTCGGTAGGAGACATAAATATTTTCAAAAGTTTCAAATATCTTGAGTATCGGCGCGCTGAGGTTTGTGCGCGGGGTGGAGTGGTTGCCCGCTATGAGGATAAACGGGATACCCAAATCGTTGATGATCTTAAACTGTTCAAGTGCAAAAGCGATAGCACGGTTAGAAGGGCTTGCACGGTGAAAAAGGTCGCCCGTGTGCAAGACGAAGTCGGGGCGAATCTCTTGTATCTTGGCGATCACCTGCGCAAAAGCGTCGTAAAAATCAGCCTCTCTTTGGTTGATGTTTGCGTCATTGAGCACCTCTAGGTCGTTAAAGCCCAGATGGGTGTCGCTAAAGTGGAGTATCTTCAAAGAGTGCCTTTTGCATATTTTTGATTATTTTAGCAAAAAAATACTCTTTAACGTTTGAGTTTGTAGCCTATTCCTTGAAGCGTGAGTATAAATTCTTCATCGACCTTTTTTCTTAGCCGAAATACGAGGTTTTTGATCGCCGAGTCGCTCATGAATTTTTCGTCCCATACGTCGCGCTGGATCATCGCAAGGGTGGTGACTTTCGTGTCGTTTTGCAGCAGAAGTTCCAAAAACAAAATCTCTTTTTTGGTGAGTTTGATACGCAAGAGACCTTTGATGATCTCTTTGGCATGTGGGTCGTACAAAAGCGCGGAAGTGAGGGGAGGGGCGCTTTTTGGGAAAACTTGGAAGCGATTTTTTGGAGGAGCTTGATGAAATTTTCGTATTTGAGCGGTTTGAGCTCGTACGAGAGGATACCCAGCGGAATCGCCTGAAACAAGAACTCTTCATCTTTATGTGCGCTTAGAACCACGATGGGGATCGTAGCGTTTTTTGCGCGCACCGTTTCGATAAAATCGAGTCCGTTGCCGTCTTGGAGTTTGATATCGCAAAAGATCAGATCGATGCGGTTGTCCTCAAACTCCAAAAGCGCTTCTTTGATCGAAGGGGCGTGGATGATTTTGCGGAAATAGTTCTTTAAAAACTCCGTCGTGTTGCGGGCAAAAGGGAGGTTGTCCTCTACAAAAAGAAGATTGAGTTTTTTTAGGGATCGCACGGTACGACCTCCAAACTAAAACAAGCCCCTTTTGCGCCATTGGCGCACGAGAGTTTCCAGCCGTTTTTTTGCGCGATGGTGTCGGCGAGATAAAGACCGAATCCGCTTGAGGCATGGGTACTGAAAAACGGCTCGAAGATTTTTGGCATCTCCTCTTCGCCGATCCCCCCGCCGTTGTCTTCGACGCTGATGC
>Ga0265295_1005070_pt1 | contig 17176 bp, 16 predicted proteins | sample Munlansysbiofilm_FD_192503 | JGI IMG/M metagenome (GOLD analysis project Ga0265295, IMG submission 192503) | Leachate microbial communities from a municipal landfill in Southern Ontario, Canada - Methane capture system biofilm | ecosystem: Engineered > Solid waste > Landfill > Unclassified ...
TTGTAGTCCGCCAGGAGGGCGTCGATCAGGTCGACTGGAAGTGGCTTGCGTGCTGCGGTCATGTCGTCTCCTTGTGGGGGTCGATTATCGACAACTGACCGTTTACACAAAATATTTTACACCCCCGGTGGAAACAAGCAAATGTCATCTATCTTTGAAAGAAATGATTTTTTTGAACCAGATGGTAGTAAAATCAAATTTTCAACACATAGTCCTCGTCATTGGCAAAATAGTATTGCAAACGCTAATCATGTTCCAGATATTTTAATTTCTTTATGGTCTGGAAGGAAAAATGTATCTCAAAATGCTTCTTACTATCACACAACAGATGAAGAATATATTGAGAGAGTAGAAGGTCTACTTGGTGACTCAAGTTTTATTCCAGATCATAACCCTGAAGCTTGTTTTAAAGTAAGTGTTTATGATAAAACAAATATCATAAACAATGTGCTTAAAGAGTCTTTGGGTGCGTCTCATATTACAGACACAGGTTTTTGTGTACATGATTTTACTGCAACTCCTTGTAGAAAGTTTTTGGATCATGCTACTTGTTCAGAGCATCTGTACTTGAAAGGCGATCCTCGCAATGACTTGCTTCGGTCATTTTTAGCAGAAGAAATTTCTTCTTTAAAAATTGTCGAGAAAGAGTCAAAGGATGAAACACTATATGATGTTGATCTTTGGTACACTTTTAAATCACAACGAGTAAAGATATTACAAGATATTATAAATATCTTGGATGATGATAGCATTCCGTCTGGTTCTTTTTTTCGACTTGTAATTAACAACGAATATAATCCAGTTCGGGTCGCTATATACAACAAAACAAGCAAGTTGATCGGTATTGGCAAGCAAGATATTCAGCTTGAATTTGTAAAAGAAATTGAATTATTGTAGGGTAAAATTATGCCTAAGCATTTACAAGATAGTGATATTGAGGATATCGTTAAATTGATCGATTTCTGGGACAAAGAAAAGTTGACGTGGCCTCTTTTAGTAGAATCTGTTAGTGATAATCTAGGTTTGAAATATTCACGACAAACTCTATGTAAATACAAATTAATATCTGACGCTTTTGAGATTCGTAAACAGTTTTTGCGTGAAAATGCTGGTGTTGATCCAGTTTTCAAATCTAAGCAAATGCAAGATGCGGCAAATAAAATCGAAGAACTCAAATTGAAAATTGCAAGATTGGAAAAACAAAATAACGATTTACTAGAACAGTTTTTGCGTTGGTTATATAACGTTTCCCACGCCACTCGTCTGCCAATATCAATCGACGACTTGAATAAGCCCCTTCCAGAAAACAAGCGAAGTTGAAAAATGGACAAAAAGGATTATATGAGCAAAAAATTTGCAGTATTACGAAAGGATCTGAGTCATGAGGCACGGACAGAAATCGAAGCTAATATCAATACAACGATGCAGGCTATGAATAATCAACACATGACGGTTCTTGAAAATTGGCGCGTCCTTTATTCGGCGGGGAAGCCATTTCTAGCAGCGCTAGAAGTATTTGGGCATCCCCACATCGCTCACGGCCCGATAATAACTAGTGTCATTGTGTCCGGCGAGGCCAGGATTGGCGAAACAGTTACCACAAAATCAGGCACGAACTATAAATTAGGGGCTGAGTTGTCCGCAGATGACGACTGCGAATTTGCAAGGCCTTATCTGATTGAACGCGCCAGCAGGTATTTTCAAAAGCAAGGGCAATCCTTGAAGCTTGAGCAGTTTGACGAGTTGAATGCTCTTATTGATCGTGTTTTAGCAGGAGAGAGGTGTTAGCTGGGATGATTCCATCTCCTCTATCAGTTCTTAGTTGACCACTTCTTTTAAGTATAATTGAATTGCCCAATTATATAGTACTCATTGATGTTACAATATCATTTGTTGCCAAACTGACGGTGACCTGCCGGGAAACTTCGGACCACTCAATTCTTGAGAGTTTCCCCGCGATTCAGTTTTTTTCCAAACTGCCCACAGAAGTCTTCGGGCGTCATGTTGTTTAGGCTTGAAGGCGTCCGATCCTATGAGTAGGGCCGAGGCCTTTTCCTCAAGGGGGTATGGCTCAATCGTCTCATGGTATAAGTGTAGGTCGCCAAGCGACCGGACGATCTTTGGTTATTAATTAATGTCTGCGAATCCATCCATTGAATCCTTCGCAACAACAGTGTCGTATAATCCGTAGTGCCGAAGCCCCTCATGGCTTTCTATTCCTGTGTAACGAAGCGAAGCGTCTTCGTAACGGCGAAAAGCAAATACCGCTTGGTTCATCTGCTCGGTGTTGAACACCTTCAGTTGAACAAGGAGGTGGAAGTCCTTCACCGTCAGGCCCGTAACAGCAAGGAACAAGTCTGGCTCAAGCTTTGTGATGACATCCTGGAGTGTATTCTCGCGGAAGTCTGTCAGATACATGAAGGCTGGAATACGCGTAGCGAACTTGATCAATTTTTCTTGAATAAGCTTGCGCTTGGACTTGTATTCCCTCTCCTCAGCGGTCAAAATTTTCTTTTCCTTCGCCGTAAGAGAATCGTCTTTCGCCTTCTTCTTGAGTTCCTTGATCCTCTCACTCTTGTTGATGATCGTCTCAATGATGTTGTCTCCCAGCGAGCGCCAACCTTCAATGCGCTCCACTGCGGCCATTGCATCGGGATTGTCCATAATGCGACGCAACGTGGCGTTATCCACGTTCACCAGCAGGGCCGATTCCCACTTGCGGGCCAGAAGCGTGGCCGAGGTGCCCGCCATCGCGATATCAAGGATGCCGCCCGCGTCGATCTGCGTCATGTTCGCCCCATCGTAAGCGAGCACGGGCAAAAATGACACGAGTTCCTTAACTGCGTTCTCCGGATTGGACTCGTTTGGTGAAAGTCCAATCCCGTACTCCGACAGTTGCCGTAACGCACGGGTGGGCGCGAAATCGAAAACGAAGCAGACCGGTTTGAGGATTTCCTCTTCGTTAGGATTGTCTCCGTTGGGATTCTTGATCGACCACGGCGATTGCACTCGGAAGGCCGCCTGAAAGTAGGTCTCGGGGGATTTCAGGTTGCGAAGCATCAGAATCGAGGACCACTGCGGCACGGTGATGCCCGTCGTGAGCTTGCCGCACGATAGGGTAATGGTCTTTGTCTCAAATCCAGTTTTTATTGCCGCACGCACTGGTGGTAACGCATCGAGCCCTATGCCCGCAGATGCCCCTGCCGCAAGAATGACAGTGTAATCGCGCCAGAACGTGTTGTGCTTTTCGATCAACAAATTCGACATTGCGTGACAGGCGGCAACGTTCGGCAGAAACCAAAACGAGTGTTGAAGGTAGGGCAATAGGCGGGCATCGGAGTACGGAAAAGGTGGACGCGTCCCTGTCTTGAGGCTCTCGACTGCTTGCGGCAAATATGCCCCACGAATGATGTTCAGCCACTTCTGGACGTCGTTTTTGTATCTGAATTGGGCTCTCTTGCCCGTACCGGAAGCCGCAAAAAACTCGTTCAAATCAAACTCGTCGAACTCCCCGGCGCTGGCTATTGTCAGCAGCTCGTCTGGCATTTGGTAAGTGAGCAGGCGCATTTGCGGCAGCGCACCGTAGGGATTTCGCTTGTTGGGATTCTTCGCTGCAAACTCTTCTTTGGCTCGCTGTTCGTCGGTGTAGGTCCAGTTGAAAATTTGTTCCTCGATGAACTCGCCAGTGGCTAGGGCTTTGAATGGCGTGCCGGAAAGATATAGATACGCCTTGGTCGTAATTGGAAGAAATTCGTGCTCCTTTTCCGAGAGCACTCCGAGGCCTTCGTTCATCGCTTCCAGCCCGAGGGTATATTCGAGCTTGGATTCTTTCTTGGCGACACTTTCATCCTCGCCCTCGAAAAGCTCCTTCGCGGTTTCTCGCCACGCCCCAAAGTGGTATTCGTCGAAGACTACCAAATCCCAATTTACACTATGCAGCCATTCGTTCTTGGACTTGATGTTCCCTGCGTCGTCCCGCCCGAGGAGGTCTTGGAATGAACCAAAATAGACCACCGGTTTTTTTGGGTCTATTTTGTTCGGATCACCTTCAGACTTGCGGGAGAGGTACTGCCAGCCATCGAAGTCCACGTGGGACTCAAGGTCAGTCTGCCAGGCGTCTTCAACCGCAGGTTTAAAAGTCACCACAAGTACTCGCTTGGCCCCGAGCTTTCTGGCCAACTGGTAGGCGGTGAAGGTCTTGCCGAAGCGCATCTTGGCATTCCAGAGAAAGCGCGGAACCGCGTGCATATTCTCACTCCATATCGAGTGAAAATATGCGTGCGTCTTGTTCACGGCGTCAGCCTGCTCCCGCCGCATCTGGAATGTTTCGTGATGGCTGCCAGTGAACTGCTGGTCCTTGCGGAGTTCAGCAAGCACGGTTTGGACATCGACGACCGAGCACCGCATCCATTCAAGCATGACATTCTCGAAGTCCTTCCTCGCAAGAGCAGCACGTACCTGATGGTCGGTGAATAGCCTGCCGTCTTCACGCTCGGCTGATTCGTCCAAGACAATCTCGTAATTCTTGATACCGGCTGTCTTGACCTGCTCGGCAACACGTTGCTTCACATTACGTGTTGTTTGCCCCACCTTGAGAAGACCAGCGTGCGCCTCGTCAGCAATGGTGTAAGCGTAAATGCGGGGTCGGGCGTCAGGCTTTGGCGCAAGGATTTCTTCTATCGCCCTATTCATCGCCAGAGGCTCCGTTGAGATCCATCGGGCGGACAACCGTCTCGATGAACGCGATCTCACTCGCTGTGATGCCATATTTCGCGTATAGATCCTCGTCCGTCCACCGTTTCGTCCACTCCTGTGTTGGCACAAAGGTGTAAACCTTGCGAGTTGTGTCTTGGGATGGCTTGTGCAGAAGAATCAAGAGACGAGTCAGCCGACAGGAGAGGTAGGACAAAACGCTCTCGGCCTGACTCTCAGAATCTAGCGGACCAATGCAAAGATAGGTTTCCGAAGAAATAGTGCCTGGCCCCCCGATGAATGGGGTGCTGATGATTCTGTGTGGGTAGGTGTCCCTGTTGCCGGTCCCTGGTGCAGCTCGGCCTGTGTAGACCTTCCATTTGTCGATAAGATGGGTGTTGGCCGAAATTAAATCTCTGGCAATGAAACCCGTACCACCGTTCTGATAGACCTGTATGTCTCCTGCGTCTTTGGTTGACTTACCTTTGAACTTTGTTTCAAGTCCAAAGGGCTTTCTGGAACTCACCAGTTGGTCGAAACGTTTGCTTTCAGGCAACGCAAGCGAGTGGTCATCTCCACTTTCCACGGCAACGACTTTCTTGAGGATCGACAGTCCTTCATTGAAGCGAATGAACACGTCCACACCTTCTTCGAGGAGTTGACGATTGGCTGTTGATAGAACTTCGCCTTTGAAATTTGTGGTGACGCGACATAGCCCCGGATTTTCCCGGTCCCACAGGAAGAAACAAACTCCACCCTTGAGACCAACTCCAGGAAATATGTCCGATGCGCTGAGATAGTCGTCAATTGATCGCAGGCGATTGTCAGAGAGCATCAACTGTCGGAATTCATCAAGACCCTTGCCTCCCGCGAACCAGCGTGCAGGAATGACCATCGACAGGTAACGCGGTTCCAGAGCCTTCGCCTGTTCTACGAAGTGCTGGTAAATGGGCGCTGCACTCGTTCCAAAACCATCATCGCTCAATTGATATGGCGGGTTGCCGATGATTACGTCGAACTGCATGTCTCCTCCAAAAAGTTCGGCCACCTGCGTCTTGACGGAGCCGGTGTGGATGAACGCATATGCGTGGGTTTCAAGATCTTCACCACGGTCAAGAGCTTTCTTGCTTGCGCCGCAGTAGATGCATCTGTCGCCGTCCCACGTATGCTCGGTGCGTTCGAACCAGATGTTGCCGTGGTGGCTAGTGAAAGACTTGGCGACGGAGCGTTGCCCATTCGCGTACTTCGAGCAATAGACGCTCCGGCGTGCCAACAGACTTGTCAGTTGCGTGATGCCGATACCGAACACTTGCTTGGTAAGGATGTGATCGACTCGTTGCTCCAGGTCAGGAATCTCGCTCGCGAGCCCCTGGGTGAGACGGCTGGTGATTTCGCGGAGGAAGACCCCCGACTTCGTGCAGGGGTCCAGGAATCGCACCGTCGAATTAGCCCAGATGTCCGCGCCGTCATGAGCTTGCGCCCATGCTTTCGCGATGGTGTTCAGCATTTTGTTGGCGAACTCGGGCGGTGTAAACACCTCGTCGTTCGATAGGTTGGCAATGCACGTCAATACATCCGGGTTACGGCCACGGAGCGTAAAGCCTGCCTGACTACTCATGAGGACTCCTACGGGGCGGCGAAAGCAAGTTCACTCACCGACATCGGGGGGTAGGTCTTGGTTGGGGCAAAAATTTCGTGTTTGCTTTTCGAGAAGAGTGACCCCTTTCTTTTCAGAATTGACTTTTCGGAAAGGGAGTCCAAACGAAAATCACGGCGTTGAAATTTCCCTTTTCCAATGTAGCCCCATTCAGCAAAGGTAATTGGCAGGCCGTCGTTGGTTTGCATCTTCCTCGCGTCACCATGAATAATATTTTGTGAAAGCACGTAGAAAGCGGCTTGATAAAGGTCGTCCGTATCGTAAAGATTCAGATAGTCGGCGAAAATTCCCAGCAAGTTTGACCGGCACTCAGCAATATTATCCGCCAAGAGTTCAATGCCGTACGAACACATCAGCGCGAGAAGGGCATAATGTCGTTTTTCAAAATCGGACTTCCCGTATGTGAGTTCAACTGCCGCAAGTTTGCGCTGGAGGATTTTGACGAGAAAATTACCGCTACCACATGCCGGTTCCAAAAAACGGGAATCAATGCGCTCGGACTCGCCTTTGACAAGATCAAGCATAGAATCGACCATCCATTCCGGTGTAAACACTTCACCATGGTCGGCCACGCGTTGTTTTGATCTAACAAGACTCATAGTTATTGCCATTTATTAGTTCATCAAGACGACTTGCAAATATATGTTTTTCGTCTTGTGTAAACACCTCTTCTGGATTTTGAAGATCACCAGGAAACATGTTGTACATAGAATATTCTGCACTTAAACCTGTATCCCATGAATTTTTATCAATCAAATTAAACTCAACAAATTTAATTTTTTGTCTCATTTCTTCAATAGAAAATGAGCCTTCTTCGCCGTCTGAAGAAAACAAGCAACCTGCTTCATAGCCAACGCAGATAAAATTATCATCATCTGTGTCTTTATAAATTAAATAAATTTCAACATATTGCTTTTTAGGCTCGTATTTGACACCAAGAAAAGCATCATGTGGCCTATCATTCAAGTGAGAAATCACTTCGTCGACATGCATAGTGGGAGTTCCTTCTCTGAAAACGGAACATGATTGATGTGTGCTTTCGATTGGTAGATTTGGACATAGTCGAAGACTATCAATAAACGAGGCAGACTTAAGCACCAAGCTTTATCGAATGTCAAGACAAAGAAATGTATGACCAAATGAGCCGCTTGAGATTAGACTAAGACGATTCCCATCACAACTACACAATGGACGTATCAAGTACCAGCTTCAGTTATATAGAAGATATTACTTTTGAGTATGACACAGTCTCAAATATCTACATTCACTTATAATATTAGTATATACTTGAATAGATCACCAAAGCATCGAGCACTATATTTCTCTGTTAATTTTAAATTTTAAACTTTCACTATTTTTAAATATACTAAGAATTTCAGGATGCGTAAAACCAAGCATCTGAAGCATATGAAGTTGAAATATTGCTTCGATCTTAAAACATAAGTTGATTAATTTCACGCCTTCGCAGGCTTCTAGCGTCATTTTTTCATCGTAATGCGTTAAATAGTTTCGTGTTTTAACAATAGAACTAATTAATTTTCCTCTATTTTTACTGCTTCCTATAATTTCTTTATAAGGTTCAATAATGTTTTTGATTCGTTGTGTAAGAGTTATTTCATTTCCAGTTGCTAAACGACCTGTAAGCCATTCCTTAAATTCGTCAGGACAATAACTAACTAGAGATTGCGTTAATTGATTGAATAACGCTTCATCCATAAATTTTTGACTTGAAGTCCTCCTATGGTATGTCTCTAAGCATTGAGCCAAAGCTAAAAAATTCCCCTCAATATAGCGATGCCCACCAGTTTTTGCAGAGAAATATAGATTTAAAGAAGGATATATAATTTCATACGCATGTAACCAGTTATTAATGACGACACTTGCATTTTCTTTTATTTGATCAAATCTGAAAAGCAACTTATACGCTTCAATTTTTGGAATAGTTTCTGTAAAAGGCAAGCTTTTATAAAACAAATCAGATGACACAGTTTTAACTTCTTCTTCATCAGAAACTTTAGATTTAAATGAGACATCTTGCATACAAACAGTCTTATCAGTCGCAAAACAAAGAAAATTCGTTATCTTGCGTGCAATTTCAATAAAGTCTTGTAAGGGACGATCACAACTTGAGGTAATATCTAAATATGTTTTCTGTGTTATCTTCGCTTCAATTTTATTCGCAAAACCAGGAAGAGTCCATTCAAAAACAATAGATAGTTGTAGGCAGTCATTTATGTCTATATTAATATTTTCTAAAGGGGTATATTTTATAATCGCACTTTTGTTACTTAAATCATGTTCAACGCTAATTCCACTTAGGTTAACCCATTCGTTTAAGCCGTCAGTAGTGAAACGAAATGATGAAATATTGATTTCTTCTTTATCGTCGTATGCCACACCTAATATTGCTCGACCAACATGCACAGCAGATTTTGATATACCCCCAAAGCTCATATTAAGGTTTGAGTAAAAACAATAATCAAGAGTGACAAATCCGTATTTTTCTATATTACCGACGATTCTCTTGATATTTGACTTACCATTCAAGGCGTTATTTAAACCTTCAACACTTTCATCAAACAGACCGACAACTTCAAGAGATATTGCGCCACCATCTACAATTTTGATATTTCCTGGTATCTTATGGTTAGGATTCGATGGTAACCAAAAAAATCCAGATTTTTGAATATCTTTTGCTAATCGCATTTATAGTTAACCCAACGTGTTTCATGCATCAAATACAGTATAAAAAGAACTTAAGACTTCATTCGATACAAAATATGAATATCAAGAAGATCTAAAAATAACCCAACTAACTCATGTGTTTTAAATTATATAGCAAATTAAAAACCATATAAGCAAAATAAACAATAATAATGCACAAGCTTAAGAGTGATTTAAACTCTATTCCTTTTATGCTTTTGAATTAATTCTAGAACATGCTTTGCTAAAAGTTTTGCCGATCCAGGATTAGAGCATTCGCTCGCAAGGAACCGTTCGACGATTACACCTTCGTTGGTTAGAATGCGGGTTCTGGAATATGCTTCAGCAGGAGTTTCAGTATGAACGGTGTCACCATCTATTTCAATACATATTGTAATACCATCTTTTACGATGATAAAATCAGGCTCAATCCGCGAGTAGGTCTCTCCACCTCTTAGGAACACAGGAAGTGGAGCGAAGGCCACACCGGCAGACTTTAAGGCATTATAAAAGTGGATTTCGGCTTGTGAACGAAACAGTAGGCCATCGTGCTCCCTGCTGGCGATATTATTTGATCGAACTCGTCCTTGATTCGTTACGCCGACGCCAGATAGCCAATCAATAGCTCGCTCCTGCCAATTATCAATATCGATTAACGCTGGAGAAATTAAAAGTTGCCGAATAGATGATCGCTCATAGTGATGTATGAAAATATCTAATTTGCTGATTAATTGAGTAGAAATTTCATTTATTTCATTAATAATGTCATTGTATACTTGATGAGGTATATCTAAGTGTACAGTATACTCATACGTTCCTCCATCCCAATTGTCATATCCTGTCTGCACTGCACTTACATTTGATTTAGCAAGTATTGAAACATATTTAGCATTTCCTTCATTTGTATATATATGTGTAATGTTTTGAATTAGTAAGCCTATATCTTGGGATAAGTCTTTTTTGCTCATATATTTTTTGCCTCTTAAAAATAATAATATATAAACTTCACAATAATTAACTTACTTTTTTAAGCAAAATAGCTTTTGTAACAGCTATTGTAAAAATTTATTTTTTTCAAGCAACAGCTCTCGTATCTCTTTTGCATGAGCATTGCTTTTTGCTAAAGAGAATGAACTCCATTCGCTGGATGGGATGTTTTTCGTGAGTTCATCTGAATGTTCGATGAAGCTGAAGTTTATGTCGCGCTGGTATTTTGCTCCAGATTGTTGTATTTTATTGTATATTATAATTTTGTTTATAATTTTCTTTGCAACCCAGGCTACCCCTGTTCTTCCTGCCGCATAATCTAAATTTTCTTTTCTAAACCTCTCCTCACTACTTATTCCTCCGGAATTTCTTATTGGCTTTTCCAATTCTTCTTTTAGTCGTTTTATTTTTAAATACTGATCTTTTTCAATTTTATTTAAAGATGCGAGTCCATTCACATTTATTTTCATTTCAGTGTTTTTTATATAAACATCGTCATCAATAATAATTTTATCCCATTCAGAATATACAATATATGAATTATATATAATTAATAAAATAAGTATAACGCAAAATGACGTTATAAAAATCTTGGTTATTTTGACAATTTTAATAATGATAAATTGAACGAATTTCTCTATGTCAAAATTAAATTCAGACTTGTTAATCGCGATATTAGTGAGTTGATTTGTAGATTCATTAATGCCTTTTAGCGCTGAAATAATATTTGCAATCACTCCTGGGATTAAAAAGACAAGCCCTGGAAGAGCCAAGAGGGCTGAAGCAAACCAGTTCCACCCCCAAACATTCATTGCCCCGAAAAAAGCGCCTATCGTCAACGGAAGGGTCAGCCTTAGAGCAACCCCTGCAACTACGGCTAGAATAGCCCAGAACGTACCAAGAGCGTCAGAAATACCCGCGTATCCAGCCGCAAATTGAATAATCCCAAGAAGGAAAAATCCAATTGCCCAAATACTTCCCATTTTGCTCATAAATTGTTCCCTTGTATGCAAGCTCTTTGAGTTTCATTATGTCTTGTAGTAACTTGCTATTTGATTACGAATTGTGCGTAGATGAGCAAGTCTCGCCTTGGAGAGTGTACGGAATTTTGTGTAACCGGCGGTGTTAGGGTTGACCAGAGACGGCAACCGCAATGGCAGCCGCCCGAACCATCAGAGTCATGCCAGTCACAAATATAATGAATCCTAAGATACCGAGCATCCAACCAATAGCGTTCTGAAGCTGTAGATGGTCGTTATAGTGTTTTGGGTAAAATTGAAGTAAAAATCCTTGAAGCACCATATTAGCTTTGAGAAGCAGAAAAAATACAGTGGCTCCAAGTAAAAAATACCATGACCATGTGGCTAGTGCGGCAACTTGCGCAGTGATGAATCCAGTCCCTATATTGCCGAGGATTACAGTGACGGAAAGCGAAAGTGCGCCGCCAGACATTAAGAAGACTGCGCTTGCTATTGAGTCCACACGGGAACGGATCTCTCGCCACCCTTCAGCGTTATTTTCAATGGACACTATAATCTCTCTGTCGCCTAGCGAAATAATAATTTGCGCTGCTTATTGGCGTAGTCCTGATTGAATTACTAGAATTCGCATATAAGCAATTTTTTTTAAATACAGGTCAATTACTCGATTTAATGTCGGATATTTTTTTAAAAATTTATATATATCGACTGCTAAATACTTTTTTTTTGAACGTTTTATGTTTTATACTGATGCAATGTACGCTATATTGTAAAAAAGACATCTGATTCCACATTTATTGATAAACACAGTTTTTTAGATTTTTTAAGAATTATTTTTTTACAAAGAAGTGGTGAATTGTTTTGTATTCTCTAGTAATGACTAAAAGCAAATTATTCATTCACAACTGTCTACATTTACAGTTATGTAAGGCATGCCATCGGAAAATTTGTAAACGTATTGGACTTTTCCTCCCAGAGATATGAAAGATTTTGTGGGTGACTCATCTTGACACAAGTTTGCTTTAGTTGATTTTTCTATTTGTTGATTTATCTGTTTTATAGAAATGTTATTTTTTTTAGCTTTTGCATATAAAGCTTTCTCATCGTAACCATACATTACATGCATACTAAAAAGATTTTTGAAAGCAAAAACTTTTTCTATCATCAAATTATTACTCATTCGCATTGGCAATTGACTAGAAGCCTCATCCGCTAAATTTTTTGCATATTTGCAAACGTCAAATTCAATCATATTTGGCATACATTGATCAGATGCGCTAGCGAAGTATGATGAAAAGAATAAAAAAACAAATTGTGACATTATAAAGAAATTTTTCATACTAACTCTACTTGCTAAAAATTAATAATGAATTTGTAAATATTTAATATTATTTATGATAGATTGAAAATTGACTTTAGCGTCAGATTTGTGAAGGTTATACCATTGTTTGATCAGCAATAATGAATTTTATAATACTAAAATAAATAAAATAATCGTACAAACTTTATTTTTCATATAAAACCATTTTTTACTGTATAAATGTCGAGATGGTTGATCTGCAAGGAATATCTTCAATATCGACGCCGTACTCATTATTGATTGACTCGATAACCTTGCAAATATCATCAACAGCTTCCTCTTTGTTCGGATAATTTTTCCAAATAGTGTTATCTTTCCCAACAGATGTATTTTCTTCATTACAAAAGCATCTTATTGGTAGTGTTAAATTACTATTTTTGTAATAACTTACAAACAAAACTCTCATTGAAAGGCCATCAGATCTCAATGCTGGATAAATAGCATATGGTGTTTTAAATTCAAAATTTTCATATACCACACATTTGTTTTTTTGAATGCAATTAATTAGCAAGTCGTATATAAATCTACCTGGAATATTATTGCAATTCTTAACAATAAGCACTCTTCCGCAATTAATTGTCTCAACATGAACAGACTCTATCGCAAGATCAAATTTTTTAGACTCAGCAATGAAGTATTTTTTATTATCAAACTCGATCATACGTATTATATATTCGATATTATAATCTTTTATATCATTAAAATATTGCCATAGAGTATTTTTAAATCCGCTAGTAACTTCAAAAATTTCTTTATTGGTATTTTTTTGCAATACATGACTGTCAACATTGCATGCACCAGCAACTTTGATCCAAAATGGAAGTTTATTGTTAAGAAAATCTGAATAAAACAAAACGTGCTCATCGCCTAGTAGTAATGTTGCTCCATATTCGATGAGCCTGCTTACTAGGCCACTTGAAGCAAGAGTTGCGCCCGATATAAATACCGTACAAGCTGTATTGCTTGTGATTATTTTTTTGACAAAATTAATCGTATTAATGTCAATATGTAAGTCTATAAAATATATTAATTCGTATTCAGCAAAAGACGCGTCTTCTAATTTACACCAGAAAGAATCAGCATTCGCTGTCTCATCTTTGTTACATATAATCTCTCCGTGTATACCATTAAGCTCCATGCAAATTTTAGAAATAACTGCTGTTAATAGCCCATGAGGATTACAGTATGCGTAAATAAGAGCCTTTTTATTATAATTCGAAACTTCCAGTGACGGCACCAATATTTTTTTTGTGGGTAAAATTTTTACTGGAAAAGGAAGTGGCGTTCCCAGTATTTCTTTGATTAGGCGCTCAATTTGTAGCTTTGCGCCACCAATATCATCCACTAACAGCTCAAAACATTTACTAAGCTTATCTGCTCTAATTCGCACTCCCAAAATGCTTAAAACACTTTTGTGATATTGGATCTGATCTTCCTTATATTGCTTTGTGATAACCATATCTTTTACGGAATCGTAGGAAGTTCTACGATAGTCCAGATCCAATTCATCAGAAAGTCTGAGTATTGAAGCCAAAAGACCGACCCTAATTTTGTTGCCTTCGCAAAATTCAATATGATTATTTATATAATCATCACCCCTATGCCAACGACACAACTTGCCAACTATGGCTGCTTCATCTGATGTGAACGGAAGAATTTGCTCTTGTGCTCTACTCAAAACAAGTTTTTCCGATTCTATATTGTGATTTTTACGATCAGCACTAACCATACCAATATCATGCAACAAAGCAGCAGCTTGCATTAAATCAGACTCGTACTCAGATAAAGAAAAGAGAGTTCCAAGCCAGCGGCAGATTGCATAGACGCGCTGTGCGTGAAGAGGACCATGATCTGTCATATGCAAGGAGTGCGCAAACTCACTCGCTTTTACCATGTAGCGAAGACTTTCTTTGAATACCTGAACTTCACATGTTTTGTTGTACATTACGATCTTTTCTCTGCTAATGCTTGCTTGATTTTAAAAATTTCGTTTTCAACAATTTTGCAGCGCAGTTCAATTTTAATATCATTTAAAGTCACATAGTTTATTTCGTGACTATTCAATATTTCTTGTATTCTATTTGATATATCCACAGAGTATTCATTGGATGGACGAAAGCCATCTCCTTCATAAGGGATCACACCATGTGGAAAAAAGAAGTGAATCGAATATTTTCTTGCTTGTTGTATATGCATATTTATTTCATCTATTGATGGATAAGGAGATATTAAACTTCTATAAGCTAAAAGATCAACATATGAGCGTTCAACTATATATTCGTCACAAACTGATTCACAACGTAATTTGTCATCAAAACGTTGTTGCTGGTAAGCTAATTTCTCCACGTCTGAAAGTTTATCAACTCTTTTATCTAAACATTTCCTCGTATCGGGGAATTCCAGATGATGCAGCTTAAGTTTAGATAAAATACCTGATTTTGCAAGACGGACAGCGGTTGTCGTTTTTCCTGTAGAACTTGTACCTGTAAAGGCGACTTTCATACTACACCTTTAAAAATATCAGCAAGTTCTGTTCTGGCCTGTAATCGTTCGAAGTCCGATACGTAGAAAGGAGATATTTCAACATTAAGTTCATTAAAGTCTGGACTGTGGTTGGGTTGAAGATATCCAATGCGACGCTGAGAAAGATACATTTCCCTGCTTTGAAATGCTTTTCCAAGTAAAAGAGCAATTTTTTTTGCTTTCTGGTGGCTAATTGTTGAACTCAAATTGACAGAATATATACTATCACTTTCAGATATATTTACTACACTTCCTCCAAACTCTGATTCAATTTTTGCCATAAAGATATCACAATTAGGACCAGGATAGACCATCACAGGATAAGCGGAAAAACTATGGAAATTATGTAGATTTTCTTCCAAAAATAAAGCCGTTTGGGCGAGACTATCCTGCGTTTCTCCTGCAAAAAGAAGGATATTTAGTTTTAGGCGCAAGCCTACCTTTGCGGCAACCTCAAGCGCCTTTCTCATTGTCGTTAAATATTCATCAGAATTTGCCGTTTTGCCCATGCGACGTAATATGATGGGGGAAGCGCTTTCAAAGCCTACGTCAATAACTCTGGCTCCAGCATTGTATAATAACTCAATCCGCTTTGAAGTAAGATACGGGACACTTGTTTGTGTCCTCCAAGTAAACTGATCATTTTTAGTTCTAGTATTTGATAATTTAATTAAATCCTTATTTGAAAACAAAAAATGCGGTGTTTGGAAGTACGCGCAAATTTTCTCTCCGTAGAGAGTTTTAATTTGATTTATTTCTTGAATAACTACTTCAATTTTTTTTGTCGTTTGCTTTGTTTTGTTGTTAGTACAAAATAAACAGCTTTTATTGCACCCCCTGCTGACTTCAATAGATGGAACATAGTCTAAATAACTTGGATATAGGGTATGATCATATATTGACAAGCAAGTAGAAGATGTTTCTTCTTTGTTGTCTACTATTTTTCCAGTGTCGTCTTTGTAAATAATGGACGGACAATCTTGTATTTCAAAACCATATTCAATGATCTGTTGAAAAAAAAATTCACCGTCATATTTAATGACAGCTTTCGCGTGATGATATTCAATTAAGGATTTAGCAATATATGGTGCATGGTCTTTTCCTCCGTAAATTATTTCAACTTTGTTAAATTTATTATGTATTTCATTTGCAATATTAAAGGCAGATTCTTCTGAATACGCACTGATCAATGAAATACCTACAATTGATATCTCCTTTAAAATTATTAATTCTGATATTTCTCTATAAGCTGTTTTATGATCTGCATTTTGGCAATCATAAATAAATATATTGTTCGGAAATTTTGTTGCTATTGATAGTATTCCAAAATTAAGCTGTTTTACATTTAATGCCTGATCAACACTTTTTTTATAAAACCACTTTGAAGGATTTATTAAAAGAATATTCGGTTTTCGCAAATTTTTTCCTTAATTTTTTAGTATGATATTAATATTTATATTATAGTTTTTGATAAAGAGATTCTAGTTTAATTAATAATAACTCTCTTGCACGTTCATATTGATAAATTTCTGGGTCAATTTTAGTTCGAATTACTGTATCTCCTAATTCACTATTAAACGCAAGAAATCTACTTTTTTTCTTCTCAAGCTGGAGTACTTCATTGTCTATTAATTCTATCTGTCTTTTTGTACCAGCTATATCTGATTCAATTTGTTTTTTATCTGTACAGGATGCAGTTAATAATATTAATATTGAGACGCATAAAAAAAATTTAAAATAACTTTTCATACTCACTCCTTAAAAATTATTTTTATAATTTTGCGTTTATTGTATTTTCTTATGTTTCGGAGTTAATCAACTTTTTTTGCTTCAAATACCAATAAATTTTGAATTATTCAAGCTTACACAATGTCATACATAAGCGCGGTCGAGGCACGACTGGTTGTTGCCCAGATTTTAAAATCGTCAAAGGGATAGTGCGATAAACCCGGAAGGATAGAAAATCAGAATAGAGGAGAAGAAATTCAAACGTCAGGGGTGCGACAAAACGTAAACTTTTGCCTCGAAAATGGCGGTAAAACAAACTAGAGTTTACGATTCATTCATTTTCTTAACAATTTTTTATATGTATCTTGCTAATATATAATAACATACATACATACTTGACGCTTTTGAACTGTTTATAATGATGACCTCCTGGGAGGGGATGTCCATGACGATATCTTTGGTGGTCACCTTGTAGGCCACTGTGTCCATGTAAGGAATGATGATGTTCAGGCCCGGGGCCAGGGTGCTGTGGTACTTGCCCAGGCG
>Ga0265295_1005071_pt1 | contig 17171 bp, 28 predicted proteins | sample Munlansysbiofilm_FD_192503 | JGI IMG/M metagenome (GOLD analysis project Ga0265295, IMG submission 192503) | Leachate microbial communities from a municipal landfill in Southern Ontario, Canada - Methane capture system biofilm | ecosystem: Engineered > Solid waste > Landfill > Unclassified ...
TGGACCGGGCCACCAAAAAACGCAGACGTTCATTGGCTATATCTTTGTGTTGCAAGAGCATGGTCAGGCTTTCCGCGCTCTGATAATTTCCCAGAACAGCGATGCATGTGGCCAGATAGCGTTCTTCCGCCAAATGCGCCGAGATAACCGGCAAAAGACCGGGATCGCGCTCACCTGCCAGCAGCGAGATTGCCGTCTTTGCCTTCAGAGAATCGAAATCCGCGGTGTAGCTCATCAGGGAATCACAAAAAGTGCTGTCTGCCGCGCACAACGCCTGCAAGGCACGATATTCCAGGCCGGATTGATTGGCAAGCTTGTGTTCCAATATGTATGCGGATGCCTCAGCAGCTCTATCGATCATGATCTCCCGCGCTTTGCGCACCCTGTTTACGGCATTGCCCACTTCCCATTCGGAGGCGGCAGCAAAGATTTCTGCGATTGGAGCCTCTGCGGCCGGGGGCTCCAATTGCGCTGCGTCTTCTTCCACGGGAGGAGCATTAACCGTGTTCAATTCCACATCTCTGCCCAAGCCATAAGTCCCTTTCTGCCATGAGCTGTTGTTCACATAGCTACTGTCGGGATAGAGGTCTTCACCTCCGGCATCCAGAAATATGCCCAAGCCACCGGAAGAACGGCTGAAATTCGCATTACCATAGTTTTGAGCTTCTTTGCGCTCATAGCGATCGTTACCCTGTTTGTCGATAAAGATACCCAGGGAATTGGAGATGCCGAGTCCGTTTCCACCATGGATGGAATAGGCGTCGTCCCCCTCTGCGTCTATCAGGAGACCAAAACCGTAATCATGACCGGCGCCTTGCCCGGGACCATTGCGCGAATAGTAACAGTCGTTTCCGCTTTCATCATAGAGCATGCCCGAAGCCATGTGGATGCCGGAGCCTTGAGGGTAGTAAACCGCGTTATAGACATCGTTGCCGGCAAGATCCATCAGCACACCGGTGGCAAACCAATAGCCCACACCCTGCGCGTAGACTCCGCCCAGGTATTTGTCGTTGCCGGCAGCGTCATAGAGAAAACCCAATCCTCCGGCCAGATAGGGGCGCATGCCAAAACCCATGCCTTGCCCCATCGTGCGATAATCATCCGGCATCAATGGCGCGTGGAAGTATTTACCGCCCAGATAGTAGCTGTCGGCGCCGGCGTGATCTGCCAGAATACCAATTCCATAGGTACCACCAAAGGCTTGAGACATGCTGTAAGCGCTGTACGCATCGTTTCCGCTTTCGTCTTCCAGGCAGGCAAGGCCCAAGATCGCCGCTCCCTGCGAAAAGAGGCCACCTTGATAGATGTCATCTCCGGCAAAATCTGTGTGCCAGAAGCTTCCCATTACTGCGGAAAAAGAAAAATCCGCCAGTTGATAGATATCGTCGCCCGCGTAATCCGCGCCGGCAAACAAGCCGCCATGGGCAAACATAGAGGGTTCGGAATTTCTATACACATCGTTTCCGCTGAGATCTGCCAGCAACATAAACGGCTGTTCGAATGAGCTTTCGAGAGGGATGCTGTAAATATCGTCGCCACCGGGATCCAAGATCAGGCAGAGCGGATATTTTGCCAGCAGCGGGATGCTGTCTTCACTATAGCTGTCGGCGCCGGTGCTGCCGATGATCATGAGACCCCATTTGCTTTTGTAAACGATCGGTTTGCGCGGCTGAGGATTATATTGTGTAAGGCGCTCACGCAATTCCAGAATCGCTTTTGAAGAGGCCATAAGCGCGCCCATATCCATCTTTTCCATCAAGGCGACATAGGGGTCCATATTTACATCTTCCAGCCAGGGAAGCCCTTTTTTGGCGAAATAGGACTTATAGAACTCCTCGTCCTCCGCTTCAGGCATCATCTGGATCAGAAATGCCAGCAAGCTGTCTCGTTGAGCGGTATTGAGCGCGATGAAAGTTTTTTGATAAGTGGCATGGATAGTGTCCAGACACAGTTCTATGTGTTTAAAGAAATCTTTGGGTTTGCGGATGCGGGGCAGGGGAGGCAGTTCCAGTTGGTATTCTTCACAGCTTTTGGCCACAGCCCCGAAGTAATCCAGCTTTGTGGCTGTGCTGCTGCTTTGCATGGTCTGTTTTAGTTCCTGCAATTTGGCTGTGGCAGAGATTCCCCCGCACAGCACATCCATGTGCCATTCTGATTTTGCTTTGCAGGCAGGGTCCCAATCCCGATGAAATGCAGTGTGAGAAAGTTCAAAATCTTCTCCGCTCAGCATATCCGAGATCTGGTCCAGCTCTGCCCCACTAATGATAGGCCGGGCATACAAATAGCTCATTGAGCTCCCAAAAGACATAAGTAAAGCTATCAGGATCAACACTCTGGCGCTATTGAACAAATTCATTTAAACCTCATAGGGGCAAGACTATATTAACTGCCTTTTATTGTCAAATGTTCTTTTTTATAAAGCCCGGATAATCCGGTATGGGGCTGTGAAATATCTTTCAGATACATAGAAAACCGGCACCACTGTGGGCGCCGGTTTATATATTGGTTCTGTGAAATGGTCTTTTATTTCAGATCTTCGGCTTTGATGGCATCATTCTTGGCTGCAATCGTGGATTCTTCCACGAACTGAATGATTGCCATCGGAGCATTATCACCGCGGCGGAAGCCGGCTTTGATGACTCTGGTATAGCCACCTTTGCGATTGGCAAAAGCAGGGGCTATATCATCGAAGAGTTTTTTGACCAGGTCGCGATCGCCGAGCACGCTGTAGGCAAGTCTGCGGGAGTGAACGGTATTGTTCTTTCCGTAGGTTACCACGCGTTCAACAAAGCGTCTCATTTCCTTGGCTTTGGCCAGAGTGGTATTGATCTGACCATGTTCGACCATGGATTTGACGAGATTTCTCATCATTAGGCGTCTTGCATCGGTTTCACGTCCGAATTTTCTACCTTCAACTCTGTGTCGCATTTTTCACCTTCTTTTTGGGGCTTGGCACTGGTTTCCGGGGAGTGGTGGTTGCGGCTTTTTCAGCTTTGGCGGGTTTTTCTTCCGGCTCGGTAGCGATATCGGCTGCGGGAGCCAATTCTTCGGCGGGAATGATGCCGCGGCTGCGGGCTTCTTTTATCTTCCGGTAGATGCTATCCACATCCATACCCAGTTCCAGATCATATTTTTTAAGTTTTTGGACGATCTCTTCCAGAGATTTCTTTCCGAAGTTTCGGAATTTCAGCATCTCGGCCTCGGTTTTGGAGACCAATTCGCCGATAGTCTCTATTTCTGCCATTTCCAAGCAGTTAGCAGCACGAACCGTGAGTTCTATCTCTTTCACGCTCATGCGCAGGATGCGTTCTTTTTCTTCGAGATCGGGGTCGAGCTCTACATCGCGGATGTATTCGGGCTCGGTCTCAAACAGACTGACTTTTGCCGCCATATCCTTGAGAATCTTGGCAGCGAGAAATAGTGCGATCATGGGTTCGATGGCGCCGTTGGAATGAATTTCCAGGATTAGTTTGTCGAAGTTCATGCGTTCTTTCACGCGCTGATGACTGACGGAGAAATTCACCTTCAGAATGGGGGAATAAATGCTGTCTATGGGTATGAACCCCAGCGCTTTTCCCTCGGTATTCTGACGATCGGCAGACACATATCCGCGACCTATTCCCACTATCATTTCTATCTTCAGATCGATATCTTCGGTTACTTCCAGTAGATACAGGTCTTTGTTGATAATCTTGACGTGAGCATTTTCCTGGATCATGTCGGCGGTGATAACACCTTTACCTTTATGTTCCAGAACAATGGTGCTTTCTTCCACGGTGCCGGATTCGATCACAAGCTGTTTGACCCGCAGAATCAGATCCAGATAGTCTGAATTGGTTCCGGGAATCGGGGTAAACTCATGATGTAATCCCTCAATCCGTATGAAGCGAACTGCGGCTCCCTGGATGGAGGACAAGAGGATTCTGCGCAGGGTGTTTCCCATGGTGGTTCCGAATCCGGGTTCCAAAGGGCCTATTTCAAATTTGCCGTAATTGCGGGAATACGAATCTTTGTCGTGATTCACAAATTCCGGCATCTGCAAGGGTTCAAGATACATCATATCAAACTCCTGAGGGTTATTACTTGGAGTAGAATTCGACGATAAGACGCAGATCTACTGATACTGGGATCTCACTCGCGACAGGAATTGAGTCAAAGCTGCCACGCATGTTTTCTTTATCTACGGTTAACCAATTGTAGGGTGAAGTAGCCTCAGAGCGGTCCAACGCTTCCACAAGCATGCTCATGCTGCGGCTTTTGGGACGCACTTCGATGATATCACCTGCCTTCATTAGGAAGGAAGGGATGTCAACTTTCTTTCCGTTTACCATGAAATGACCGTGATTTACAAATTGACGGGCCTGCATACGGGTAGAGGCAAAGCCCATGCGATACACCACGTTGTCCAAACGACGTTCCAGAAGTTGCATCAGGTTGTCGCCGGTTACTCCGCCAGCCTTGGCAGCCTTTACAAAGTAGTTTTTAAACTGCTTTTCCATCAGGCAATAGGTGAGGCGAAGCTTCTGTTTTTCGCGCAAGTGAACCGCGTAATCCGAGAATTTACGGCGCATCATACGGCCATGCTGTCCCGAGGGATATTTGCGCTTGGCGAGGATGCGATCGTATTTATTTGTGCCGAAGATGTTTTCGCCAAATCTACGGCATACTTTTGCTTTGGGTCCGGTATATCTAGCCATGATTACTCCTTATATCCTTCTGGTTTTTGGGGGACGGCAACCGTTGTGCGGGATAGGGGTTTCGTCCTTAATCATGGTTACTTTGATGCCGGCAGCATTGATGGCACGGATCGAGGATTCTCTGCCGCCACCGGGGCCTTTCACGATTACACCAACTTTCTGGATACCCATATCGGCACCGGCTTTTGCCACTTCCGTGGCAGCCATCTGAGCAGCAAAAGGTGTGCTTTTGCGAGAGCCTTTGTAGCCGACTTTGCCACCACTACTCCAAGCAAGAACGTTGCCGGAACGATCAGTGAGCGAAATAATGGTATTATTGAAGCTGGAGTGCACAAAGATCAATCCTTCATCGAAGGAAAGGCGTACGCGTTTTTTCTTTGTTCTGGTTTTCTTAGCCATGAATCATGCTCCTATTTCTTCTTCTTGATGGCGCTGGAACGGGGACCCTTACGGGTGCGGGCATTGGTATGTGTTCTCTGCCCACGCACCGGAAGACCGCGTTTGTGACGCAGGCCACGATAGCTGCCAATTTCCATGAGCCGTTTGATGTTCATGGCAACCTGAGTTCTTAAAGTACCTTCCACGATGTATTCATTCTGAATGATATCGCGCAGGATCTTTTCTTCATCTAACGAGAGATCAGCGACTTTCTTCATAAAATCGATATTGGCTTTCTGGCATATCTCGATGGCACGGCTTCTGCCGATACCATAGATATAGGTAAGACCAATGAAGAGCCGCTTTGTTTTGGGAATCTCAATACCTGCAATATGTGCCAAGTTGGTCCTCCTTTCTTAACCCTGTCTTTGTTTGTGTTTAGGGTTAGAGCTGCAGATAACTCGAATAACGCCATGGCGTTTGATTATTCTACAATCTTTGCAGATTATCTTAACTGATGCTTTGACTTTCATTGTTATCTCCTTGCAATTCCCGGGGGAATACGCAATTCTCTTATTTATAGCGGTAGGTGATTCTGCCGCGGGAAAGATCGTAGGGAGAAAGCTCCACTTTCACCTTATCCCCGGGCAGGATCCTTATATAGTGCATCCGCATTTTACCGGAGGAATGAGCCAGTATTTCATGACCGTTTTCCAGTTCAACGCGAAAAGTAGTATTCGGAAGCGCTTCTGTAACCACGCCTTCCACTTCAATTACGCCAGATTTACTCATGAATCTTCCTCATCTTACGCTTTTGTAAGTATCTCAGCTTCGGAATCGTTTATCAGGATGGAGTGTTCATAATGAGCAGATAGACTTCCGTCTGCCACCATAAACTCCCAACCATGCTCGACTACACGATTGGTGCCGATGTTTACCATGGGTTCAATGGCCAAGGTCATCCCGGCCTTTAGACGCGGACCATATCCGGCCCGACCGGTGTTTGGTATCTGGGGTTCTTCATGCAGCTCGCGGCCTACACCATGTCCGGTGAGATCATCGGCAGCATAATAGCCTTGCTCGCGGATGTAAGTTCCGATCGCGGCCGATATATCTCCCACTCTGGCCCCCGCCACTGCGGTGCGGATACCGATCTCCAGTGCAGCTTTGGTTACTTCCATCAAGCGGGAAGCTTCACTGCTGATGGCACCGATCCCGTAAGTCCGGGCTGCATCGCCATAATAACCGTCTTTGATTACACCGACATCGATGCCGATGATGTCACCCTCTTTGAGGATTACTTTCTTGGAGGGGATGCCGTGCACGATGACACTGTTTGGCGATGTGCACAGAGTGCCGGGAAAAGGTTTGAGCCCCGGAACCTGATATCCCTTGAATGCGGGTCTGCCGCCGTGATCACGAATAAAGCTTTCCGCATAGGCGTCCAGCTCCCAGGTGGATATACCCGGTTTCATAATGTCATCCAGAGAATCGAGCAATTGGCCGATTATCCTGCTGGCAGCTCTGATCTTAACGATTTCGGAAGGTGACTTCAAGTAAATCATGATTAACTGCTACGTCCGCGGAGCTTACCCTTTTTCATGAATCCGTCGTAGTGACGCATTACCAGGTGCGATTCGATCTGCTGAAGTGTGTCCAGCGCGACACCTACTACGATAATGAGTCCGGTTCCGCCGAAATAGAACGGCAGATCAAACCGGTGGCTCATGATTTCGGGCAAGAGCGCCACAAAAGCAAAGAAAACAGCCCCGGGCAGGGTGATTCTGGTTAGCACACTGTTAATATATTCAGCGGTTTTCTTACCCGGTTTTTTGCCGGGAATATGGCCGCCATATTTCACCATGTTCTCTGCCATCTCGGTAGGATTCAGCACGATGGCTGTGTAGAAATAGGCAAAGAAGATGATCAGCGTAACGTATAAAACAGTATATAGGACCGCTCCGGGAGACAACCACTGTTGGAGAGTCACCCAGAACCCGCCACTGCTACCAAAGAAGGCAGCGATGGTAGCCGGAAACATCAGCACACTCTGCGCAAAGATGATGGGGATCACACCCGCGGTATTCACGCGCAGGGGAATGTATGTGCTCTGTCCACCATAAACTCTGCGTCCCACAATACGTTTCGCATATTGCACCGGGATCTTGCGAGTGGCTTCAGTTACAAATATCACCGCAGCGGTTACTGCCACCATCAGGATAACCGCGAACACGGCTTTCCAGGCGTAAGTGGGTTCGGCGCCGATTTTTTGGAACATTCTGATGAAACCTTCGGGATAGCGGGCGATGATACCTGCAAAGATGATTAGCGAAATACCATTACCAATACCGTGTTCGGTGATTTGCTCACCGATCCACATTACTATCATGGTACCTGTTACCAAGGTTACAATACCGGTAAAATGGAACAGAATTCCAGGATTGGGAACCACTCCACCACTGAGGTTTGTAAGCCACAGAGTGATGGTAATGGCATTGAAGGCACCAAGGCCAACCGTGCCATAGCGGGTTATCTGATTCATTTTTTTCTGTCCTTCGGCACCTTCCTTGCGAAGTTTTTCGAAATAGGGAATGATGCTGCCCAAAAGCTGGATCACGATGGATGCAGTGATGTAGGGCATTATTCCCAAGGCAAAAACCGAAGCACGTTCGAAGTTTCCGCCCACGAAGAGATCGAGCAATCCAAACAGAGTGTTTCCACCCTCTCTGGCGCCCTCAAAGAAAGCTCGCAACGCACTGGCATCCACACCGGGAATGGGCACAAAACTGCCCATGCGGTATAGCACCAGGAAGAGCGCTGTGAACAGGATCTTCTTCTTCAGGTCCGGAATCCGGAACATGTTTGTAATAGTCTTAAGCAAATTAAACTACCTCCGCCTTGCCGCCGTTCTTTTCGATGAGCGCTTTAGCGTTTTTGGAGAAAGCGTTCGCTTTGATATGAACAGCTTTGGTGAATTCTTCAGTAGTTCCGGCAAGTACTTTTACCGGAGCTTTAGCTTTTTGACCTTTAGACGGGATCAAGCCCATAGCTTCGAGCTTGGCGATGTCGAAATCTGTCTCTTCCAAGCCTACCAGACGGGAAAGGTTCAAGCTGCGATAGCCAACTCGGAAGATGTTCTTAAATCCGCGTTTGGGCAGACGGCGGTTGAGAGGCATCTGACCACCTTCAAAGGAAGCAGGAACGCTGCCGCCGGCACGGGCCTTTTTACCTTTGTGTCCACGACCGGCCTGATGACCGTATCCTGAACCCTGACCCTTACCAAGGCGTTTCTTGTTCTTTCTGCCGGCTGGTCTGCCAAGATTGGTGAGTGTTAACATAGTTATTCTCCCTGCACTTCTTCTACTTTGAGCAGGTACGATACTTTGTTGATCATACCGCGGATCACGGGATTATCGTCGTGAATCCGGCTGCTGTTGAGTTTGTTCAGGCCAAGGGATTTTACAACCCTCTTGTGCGCTTCAATACGATTTATGGTGCTGCGGATTAGGGTAACTTTCAGTTGTTTCACTTCTCCTCCCTGCCGGTGAGCTGAGCGACGCTCTTGTTGCGCAGACGGGCTACGTCGGAGATGGTACGCATGGATTTGAGGCCGATGATGGTAGCTTTCACCACGTTTGTGGGGGTATTGCTTCCCAAGGATTTGCACAGGATGTTTTGGATCCCGGCTGCCTCAAAGATGGCACGTGTGGTATTCCCGGCGATAACTCCGGTACCCGGGGAAGCGGGTTTTATCATCACGCGGCTGGCGCCAAAACGGGCCACGATCTCATGCGGTACGGTTCCTTTTACGATCGGCACGCGGAACATGCTTTTCACGGCTTTTTCTTTGGCTTTGCGGATCGCGTCAACGATCTCGTTTGCCTTACCGCTGCCAACGCCAACGTTGCCGGCTTTATCTCCCACTACCACGATCGCGGAAAAGGAGAAATTGCGACCGCCTTTAACGACTTTGGCCACGCGCTTGGTATCGATAATCTTCTCTACCAGGGTTTCTTCTTCAAGATTCTGAGTGTGTTGGTAATTCAAGCTTTCCTCCTGTTTAGAACTCAAGCCCGGCTTTGCGGGCCCCATCTGCCAGAGCTTTCACTCTGCCATGATACTTGTATCCGGCACGATCGAAGGCGATGGTTTTGATTCCTGCTGCCAGAGCTTTTTCACCAAGTTGCAGGCCTACCACATGACTGATCTCTGTCTTGGTCTTGGCTTCGCCTGCTGAGAAATCTTTGGCTTTGGAAGACATCGAGCACAGGGTGATTCCCCGGCTGTCGTCGATTATCTGCGCGTAGATATATTTGTTTGAACGAAACACTACGAGGCGGGGCCGCTCGCTACTGCCGGAAAGGCGTTTACGGATTGCGGCGCGGCGACGGGCGCGTAATGAACTCTTTATCTTAGTAATAGATTTTATCATTTTATTACCTCTTATTTGCTTCCGGCTTTTCCGGCTTTGATGGTAACGTGTTCATCAAAATAGCGAACGCCTTTACCTTTGTAGTTTTCCGGAGGACGACAGCCACGCACTTCAGCGGCAAACTGACCAACCATTTGTTTGCTGATACCTTCGATGTTGATGATGGCGGTGAAGTCACTGCGACCACCTTTGGAACGAGGAACAGCATTGGCTTCCACTTTCAGGCCCTCGGGAATGCGCATCAGGATATCGTGTGAGTATCCCAAAGAGAGCTTGAGCCAGGGGCCAAGCACTTCAGCGCTGTAGCCGGTGCCGATCACATGAAGAGTCTTTTTGTAGCCTTCACTCACGCCGATCACCATATTTTGGATCAGGGCACGGGAAAGACCATGCACGGCGCGTTGGTTCTTGGTATCGTCTGCGCGTTTTACGTTCAGTGCGTTTTCATTCAGTTCGAGGCTGATTCCAGGCATCAGAGTATAGCTGAGTTCGCCCAGCTTTCCTTTTACGGTGATAGTATTATCATCTATCTTGATATTTACATCGGAGCTAAGTTTGATAGGTGCTTTTCCTATGCGGGACATAATTTCCTCCTACCAAACACGGCAGACATATTCGCCGCCAACGTGGTTGATTCTGGCATCGCGATCCACCATCACTCCAGATGAAGTGGAGATCACCGCGCAACCGGTATTGTTGTACACGCTGGGCAATTTGTCCGCTTTGACGTAGACACGTCTTCCGGGTTTTGAAACTCTAACCAATCCTTGCATTACGGGTCGTCCATCATTGGTGTAACGCAGGATTACCAATATACGTTTGTAATTGAATTTGTGCTCCGGATCTTTGTCTAATACCTGAATACTATTTACAAAGTTTTCCTCAGCAAGGATCTTCACCAGCGCTTCTACTATTTTGCTGTGATTTACGATCACTTGTGAGTGTCCGGCACGATATGCATTGCGGATTTTGGTCAATGCATCAGCTATCGGATCAGATACGCTCATTTATATCTCCTTAGGTTTTACCAGCTGCTTCTGGTGATTCCGGGGATCTGCCCCTCGGACGCGTATTTGCGGAAGCAAAGGCGGCACATGCCAAAATGGCGCATGTAGGCGCGCGGACGGCCGCAAATCTTGCAACGGTTGTACTTTCTTACTTTGAACTTGGGAGTTCTTTGTTGCTTGATGATCAATGAGGTCTTTGCCACAATTTCTCCTTATTCTGCTCTTTGGAAGGGCATGCCAAGCTCGCGCAGGAGCTGACGGCACTCTTCGTCATTATGAGCGGTGGTTACGATGGTGACGTTCATTCCGCGGACGGCATCCACCTTGTCAAATTCGATTTCCGGGAAGATAGTCTGTTCTTTGATGCCAAAGGAATAGTTTCCCCTGCCGTCGAAAGAATCGTTCTTGATCCCGCGGAAGTCGCGAATTCTGGGAATGGCGATAGAGATCAGCCGGTCGAAGAATTCATACATGATTTCATCGCGCAAGGTTACCTTGCAGCCGATGGGCATTCCCTGACGCAGCTTGAAGTTTGATATGGATTTGCGAGCCTTGGTTACCAGCACTTTGCGGCCGGTGATCTGTTCCATATCTTTTACGGCATTATCCAGGATCGCTTTGTTTTGAGTGGCACTTCCCACGCCCATGCTAACCACGATTTTGACCATTTTTGGCACCTGATGAGGGTTCTTGTAGCCAAAATGCTTGGTAAGGGCGGGAACTACCTGGCTCTTATATCTTTCTTTGAGTCGGTTCATTATTATAGCTCCTTAGCTTACAGCTCGTCGCCGGACTTTTTGCAAACGCGAATCCGTCGTCCTTCACGAACTTGGATTGCGGGCTTGGAGACCGTGCCTAATTTCTCGTTGAAGAGCATCACATTGGAAGCATTTACAGGAGCTTCTTTGGTGATGATTCCACCTTGGGGGTTGCGTTGACTCGGCTTGGCGTGCTTTTTGATCAGGTTCACTTTTTCAACGATCACGCGCCCGGTTTTGGGAAAGGCTCTCAGGATGTGTCCTTTCTTGCCTTTGTCTTCACCGGAGATGACCACTACGAAGTCACCTTTTTTAAGATTCATTTTCTTTTCCACGCTTCCTCCTACAATACTTCCGGAGCAAGGGATACAATCTTCATGTATCCGGCTTCACGCAGTTCGCGAGCCACCGGACCGAAGATACGGGTTCCCTTGGGTTCGAGTTTTTCATCGATTACTACGGCCGCGTTGTCTGAAAAGCGGATATAAGATCCGTCCGAACGACGCACTTCTTTGGCGGTACGCACGATCACGGCTTTTTCGACGGCGCTTTTCTTCACTTTTCCGCCGGGTGTGGCAGATTTGATGGCAATCACAATCACATCGCCCACAGTGGCATACTTGCGTTTGGAGCCACCCAAGACCTTGATGCACATGGCTTTCTTTGCGCCGGAGTTATCGGCGATATTCAATATGGTTTGTACTTGAATCATTCCCAAACTCCCTTATTTACTTCTCTCTACAATCTTGTGCAGAGTCCAGCGTTTACGGGCACTAAGCGGACGCGATTCGCGAATCTGAACGATATCGCCTTCGCGGGCTTCGTTGTTCTCGTCGTGAGCCATGAATTTTTTATGGCGGCGGACGGTCTTCTTGTATAGCGGATGGATGTATTGGCGTTGAACGCGAACGACGATGCTTTTGTCGTTTTTGTCCGAAACCACCACACCCTGTTTGATCATTTTACTTGTGTTTTCCACTTTCACCTCAAGCCTTTAGCTCTTTTTCTTTGATGATGGTGAGTATCCGGGCAATTTCGCGTTTGGCGATCCGGATCCGGTCGGTGCGATCGAGCAGGTTTTTGGCTTTTTGGAAGCGCAAATTAAAGAGCTCGATGCGGAGTTCTTCGATTCTGGCCTGCAGCTCGTGGAGGCTGTGGTCACGCATTTCGTCGATCTTCATAATTCAACTCCTTCACGGGCGACCATACGGGTCTTGATGGGCAGCTTGTGAGAGGCCAGGCGCAGAGCTTCTTTGGCTGTGGCAAGGTCTACGCCTTCGATCTCGAACATAACGCGACCGGGGCGAACTACCGCCACCCAATACTCTGGGGCACCTTTACCTTTCCCCATACGGGTTTCAGCGGGTTTGCTGGTGATTGGTTTGTCCGGAAATATGCGAATCCAAACCTTACCAAGACGCTTCATGTGACGTGTGATGGCGATACGGGCAGCTTCGATCTGGCGACTGGAGATGAAGGCATCATCCAGGGCTATCAAACCATAATCGCCAAAATCGACATTGCAACCGGTCCAGGAAAGACCATTGCGTCTGCCTTTCATCATCTTGCGATGTCTTACTTTTTTGGGTGCTAACACTGCTCTCTCCTTATGACAAAATGTCGCCTTTGTAGATCCACACTTTGATGCCGATCACGCCATAAGTGGTTTGTGCTTCCACAAGGGCATAGTCGATATCGGCACGAATGGTGTGAAGCGGGGTGCGTCCCTGTTTGTAACGCTCGGTCCGCGCTATTTCCGCGCCACCAAGACGTCCTGAAACCTGGACCTTTACGCCGAGAGCGTTGTCTCTCATCACATTACGCATTGCCATTTTCATCGCGCGGCGGAAAGAAACACGTTCTTCCAGCTGACGGGCAATTTCTTTTCCCACAAGGCGGGCATCAAGCCACATCTTGTCGATCTGTTCCACATTGATGGATACCGCGATCGGGGCAGGGCGATTTTTGTTTATCAGTATGTTCAGCTCGCCACGCAACTTCTCGATATCCTCACCTTTCTTGCCTATCACCAAACCGGGACGGGCAGTGGAGATATCTATCTGGATAGAGCTTGTCTTCCGGTAAACCTTGATCTTGGAGACCATTTTATCGGCCAGACGCTTCTGGATGTAGCTGCGTATTTTTATGTCTTCCTGAAGAGAATCCACATAAGACGAGCCTTGAGCAAACCAGATGGAATCGGTATCTTTGTTAACACCGATGCGATACAGAACGGGGTGTATTTTTTGTCCCAAGGTATTCCTCCTATTCTAAAGTCTGGATCTCCAGGGAGATATGACAGGTCTGTTTCCTGATCATAAATGCTCTTCCCTGAGCTCTTGGCATGAATCTTTTCATTTGAGGACCCTCATCGGCCATAGCCTGGCTTACATAAACCTGCTTGAGGTCGATCTTGGGATCCTTTACCTGGGCGTTGGCTATGGCTGATTCCAACACTTTATAAATAATACCGGCTGCTCTGCGACGTGAGAAACGCAGAATGTTTTGGGCTTCGCTTACGGGTTTGTAGCGAATAGTGTCCAAGACCAGTCTGGCTTTACGGGCAGATCCACGAGCGAAACGCAATTTTGCTGTTGCTTCCATTTATTGTCTCCTATCTGCCTTTTTTCTTCTTTTCTTTGTGACCGCGGTAGGTACGAGTGGGTGAAAACTCACCAAGCTTGTGTCCCACCATGTTTTCCGTTACATACACCGGCACAAATTTGTGACCGTTATGCACTGAAAAAGTATGACCGATAAAGTCCGGAGTAATCACCGAACGACGGCTCCAAGTCTTGATCACACTTTTCTTGTTATTGTCATTGAGGACTACAACTTTCTTCATCAAGTGATCGTCAACGAATGGGCCTTTTTTGATTGAACGTGACATATCTATATCCTCACACTATCTCTTTTTGACCGCTTTCACGATATACTTATCGGAATACTTGCGGGTTTTACGGGTTTTTCCACCCTTGGCTGGTTTGCCCCAGGGGGATACGGGATGTCTGCCGCCGGATGATTTTCCTTCACCGCCACCCATGGGGTGATCAACCGGGTTCATCACAACACCGCGAACGGTGGGACGAATTCCCAGCCAGCGCTTACGACCGGCTTTACCAATCTTGATCAGAGAATGATCCGGATTGCTTACCTGGCCGATGGTGGCAAGGCATTCCTTACGAATAAGGTGCACATCGTTTGAAGGCATCTTCACATGAACGTAGTCACCGTCTTTGGCCACTACCTGAGCAAACGCGCCGGCGCTGCGAGCGATCTGCCCGCCACGTCCTTTCTTCAGTTCGATATTGTGAACCACGCTACCCAAAGGAATTCTATCCAGGGGAAGAGCATTGCCGACGGCCACTTCTGCTTCGGGACCGCTCATCAATTTGCTGCCGACTTCCAGTCCATCGGGAGCGATGATATAGCGTTTTTCGCCGTCAACATAGTGCAGCAGGGCGATGCGAGCTGTGCGGTTGGGATCGTATTCGATGGTGGCGACTTTTGCCGGAATACCGATCTTGTCACGCTTGAAATCTATTACACGGTAGTGCTTGCGATGTCCGCCGCCGCGATGACGGCAGGTAATGCGACCGCGATTGTTGCGCCCACCGGTTTTCGACTTGGGTTTCAGCAGAGATTTTTCCGGAGTGGAAGTGGTAATCTCGTCAAAACTGTAACCCGTGCGATAGCGGAGGGAAGGGGTGGTTGGCTTATAATGTTTGATTCCCATTGTTATACCTCAAAATCGGCGATTTTGTCGCCTTCGCGCAGGGTTACGATCGCCTTTTTCCAATCCGGGCGCTTACCATTGTATTTGCCCAAACGTTTTGGCTTGCCCATCATACGGATGGTGTTCACGGCCAAAACCTTCACGGCAAAAATGTGCTCGATGGCCTTGGCGATCTCAATCTTATTGGCATTTATCGATACCTTGAATGTGTAGGTATTATCTGTAGCTATCTGAGTGTTGCTCTTCTCGGTGATGATGGGAGCAATAACTATATTACGCGGATGTATCATGAGCTGAATACCTCCTCTACTTTTTTCAGAGCATCATCACTGAGGATGATGTAGCTGCTCTTTAGCACCTCATAGGCATGTAATTGCTCGGCACGATCGGTCATTACATCCGGAATATTGCTGAAGCTTTTCACTGTGGGAATGTGATGTCCGTTTGTCACCACCAGTTTGCGTCCCTTTTCGGGAGCCACTTTTGCGATGATTTCCAGCGCTTGTTTTGTGCTGGCTTTGTCGAAGCTCAGGCCTTCAATGATGCAGATTCTGCCGTTTCGGGCTCTATCCGTAAGAGCAACCTTCAGAGCCATACGCTTCTTGGTGCGCGGGATGGGACGATACCAGTCCTTGGGATAGATCGCGAATGCTTTACCGCCATGTACGCGAATGGGTGAACGGCGGGTTCCCACACGGGCGTTGCCGGTACCCTTCTGCTTGAAGAGTTTGCGAGTGCTGCCCTGAGTCATGGAGCGATTCTTTTTCTGTACCGTGCCTTGACGCTGATTGCCAAGAAACATGGTTACAACTTCGTGCAAAAGAACTTTGGGAGAATTTACATCCACGTCAAACACGGAAAGCGGAAGTTCCACTTCACCGATCATCTCGCCCAGGATATTGAATTTTTTTGCTTTAACCATTTGTCTCCCCCTATTGTTCCTTGTGAATGATCACTAAGGAATTGCGATGGCCGGGCACCGCACCCTTTACCATCACAAGGTTCCGTTCGGCATCCACTTTCACCACGTCCAGATGACGCGTAGTCACATTGGCATTGCCATGATGTCCGGCCATTTTCACACCCTTGAAAACGCGTGAAGGCTGGGCACATTGACCGATGGATCCGGGACCGCGGAACGATTCGTGTGAACCGTGGGTCGCTATGAATCCGCCAAAACCGTGACGCTTCATCACACCGGTGTAACCGCGTCCTTTGGATTTTGCGGTAACACTGACGGTCTCACCAGCGCCAAATAGTGTGGCATCCAGAGCGTCGCCGGTATTATAATCGTCGAGCTGCTGGCCGAAAGCGGGGCGAAATTCCCTTACAAAACGGTAGTTTGCACTGCCGTATTTCTTAAAATGTCCCAACATGGGCTTGGATACCTTGCGTTCCGGTATCTCTTCATAACCCAGCTGGATGGCTTCGTAACCATTGTTTTCGACTGTACGTTTGCAGATAATCTTGCAGGGACCGGCCTGTATCACGGTAACCGGAATCACTTTGCCGCTCTCATCAAATATCTGTGTCATACCAATTTTCTTTCCGATAAGTCCGATCATGCTTAGCTCCTGGTATTTGCTTTGATCTCCACATGCACTCCAGCCGGCAAACTTAGCTTCTTCAAAGCATTTGTAGTCTGCTGAGTGGGATTCATGATGTCGACCAAACGTTTGTGAACCAACATTTGGAATTGGTCTTGTGATTTCTTGTCGGAATGGGGTGAACGTAAAATCGTGTATATTGTACGATCTGTAGGTAGCGGGATCGGACCCACAACTTTGGCTCCGGTGTTACGTGTGCTCTTTACGATCTCCGCGACAGATTGATCCAATAAACGATGGTCATAAGCTTTCAACTTAATCCGAATACGATTTTCCTGTTTACTCACTGGAACCTCCATTATTTGGGCAGATTTCACCTGAAATGCACACGCTATGCTGGATACAGCTCCGCTTCGCTATCAAGTGGATATGCCGATGGCTTGTTATAAAATTATACAGACTGTCGCTTGCGCAACAGCCACCACGATACTCACGAGGAGTATCCTGATAGTAGGATATCATTATTCCTCCTAAAGAACTATAAGCCCCTGCAAAACATGGGACTTGTGCTTAGCGCTCAAGGCGCTTTTACAATGTTCGTACACAAGAATTTATG
>Ga0265295_1005073_pt1 | contig 17166 bp, 15 predicted proteins | sample Munlansysbiofilm_FD_192503 | JGI IMG/M metagenome (GOLD analysis project Ga0265295, IMG submission 192503) | Leachate microbial communities from a municipal landfill in Southern Ontario, Canada - Methane capture system biofilm | ecosystem: Engineered > Solid waste > Landfill > Unclassified ...
TGAAGATCCCCTTTGGTATCGCCCAGGTGGGTAAGTCGTTCCGCAATGAGATCACCACCAAGAATTTCATCTTCCGCTCCTGCGAATTTGAGCAGATGGAGATGCAGTGGTTCTGCAAACCCGGTAGTGACGAGTCCTGGTTCTCCTACTGGAGAGAGCAGCGAATGGCGTTCTATCACAAGATGGGTATCAAGCCGAGCAGCCTCAGGTGGCATCAGCATGGGCCGGATGAGCTGGCTTTCTATGCAAAGGATGCCTATGACATCCAATTCCTCTTCCCGATGGGTTGGCAGGAACTGGAAGGTGTGCACAGTCGTACCGACTATGACCTGACCCAGCACCAGACGTTCAGCGGCAAGGAGATGACCTATCTCGATCCTGAGACCAATGAACGGTATATCCCGTATGTGGTGGAGACCTCTGCCGGTCTGACCCGCAACGTATTGATGGCGCTCAGTGATGCCTATGACGAGGAAGAGCTTGAGGGTGGCGATGTTCGCACTGTCCTGCACTTCCATCCCCGTCTTGCCCCTGTTGAGGTGGCGGTTCTGCCCTTGGTGAAGAAGGATGGCATTGCCGAATTTGCAGCCAAGCTGGAAAAGGACCTTCGTGAAGATTTCTCCACCTTCTTTGATGTCAGCGGAGCCATCGGTCGCAGATATCGGCGTATGGATGAGATCGGCACCCCGTATTGTGTCACCGTTGACTATCAGACGCTTGAGGACAACACGGTGACCCTGCGCCTTCGCGACAGCATGGAGCAGACCAGGGTTTCTATCTCTGACCTTGTGGCCACCGTCAAGCAGGCCACCAAGGAGTACAAGCGGGTGGAGCGGTAGGATGAACAATGCACTGAAGACCTTGATGGACCGTGGGTTCATCAAGGCATGCACGGATATGGATGCCCTCAGTTCCCTCATGGACAAGGAGAAGGTCACCTTCTATGTCGGGGCTGACCCGACGGGAAAGAGTTTGCACATCGGGCATATGGTCCCATTCTTTGCCATGCATCACCTGCAACTGGCAGGGCACAATCCCATTGCTCTGGTCGGTGGTGGTACAGCCATGATCGGCGATCCATCGGGAAAGACCGAGATGCGCAAGATGCTCACCCCTGAGCAGGTTGCTGAGAACTGCAAGTCCATCAAGGACCAACTGGGTACGGTGGTGGACTTCTCCGAGCACCCTGTGGGGGGAATGGGCAAGGCAGTCATGCTCAACAATGCTGACTGGCTTACCGACTTGAACTACATCACCTTCCTCAGGGAGATCGGCAAGCACTTTTCGGTCAACCGGATGCTGACATTCGAATCATACAAGCAGCGCCTCGAACGGGGTCTCAGCTTCATTGAGTTCAACTACCAGCTTTTGCAGTCGTATGATTTCTATATCCTCAACAGGGATCAGGGGTGCCGCCTTCAGATTGGTGGAGACGACCAGTGGGGCAATATTGTCAGTGGCATTGAGCTGACCCGCAAGATGGGTGGCGATGAGTGTTATGGATTGACCTTCAACCTCATTACCCGTGCTGACGGCCACAAGATGGGCAAGAGTGAGAAGGGAGCGGTCTTCCTTGATCCCGAGCTTTTCAGTCCCTATGACTTCTACCAGTACTGGCGTAATGTCAATGATGCCGATGTGGTGAAGTTCCTCAAGTTGTTTACCTTCCTTCCTTTGGAAGAGATTGCCCAGTATGAGAGCGAGGGTGTGAACATCAACGAGGCCAAGGAGCGTCTTGCCTATGAGCAGACGTTGATCATCCATGGCCAGGAAGAGGCTGAGAAGGCCCGTACGGCAGCAAAGGCGATGTTCCAAGGAGCGGGACTAGGGCAAGAGGGTCGTGAAGGCATGCCTTCCCTGACACTGGAAAGGTCTGCACTCGAAGCAGGAATCCCTGTGCTTGAGCTGTTCAGCAAGACCGATCTCGCTGCTACCAACAGTGATGCGAGACGCTTGGTGACCGGCGGAGGTGCATGGATTGGTGAGACTCGGATCGAGGATCCGAAGACGCTCATAGATACCACCTTCCTCGATAGTTATGGGGAGATGATCCTCAGAGCAGGAAAAAAGCGATATTTTCGCATCGTGGTGGCATAACAGTGGTAAAGTAGGAGAGGGGGACAACCCCCTCTCTTTATTGGGAGATAGACAATGAAACGTATCGTAAGTGTTTTGGTAGTGTTGCTCTTTGTGCTTGGGACTGCTGGTTCCCAGCCGGTTTCAGAAACGCAGGCTGGTCAGCCGTTGGATGTCCATCTGGCTGTCATGGCAGGCCCTACGGGTTTTGCCTCTGTCGGTCTTGCTCAGAACGGTGGATTGATCAGCGATGAACTGAAGGTGAACCTTCAGGTGTTTCCCTCACCGAACGAGGTGATAGCCCGGTTGGCCAATGGGGAGTTGGATTTTGCTGCACTTCCTTCAAATCTTGCTTCAACCCTGTACAACAGGGGTCTGAAGATTAAACTTGCTGCCGTCACCGGCAATGGCATGCTCAGTGTCCTTTCCAGTGATGGGTCTGTCCGTGGTGTCCAGGATTTGCTGGGCAAAACAGTGCATGTACCGGGTGCAGGATCCACTCCTGACCAGATGAGCCAGCTTTTGCTCATGCAGGCGGGTATGGAGGCAGGCAAGGATGTGGTGCTCGACTATTCGATCGCTGCCCCTGCACAGCTTGCCCAGATGGTCATTGCCGGCAAGGTTAAGCTTGCCATGCTTCCCCAGCCTTTTGTTTCCATGATCTTGGGCAAAAGTGCAAAGGCTGCAGAGGTCTTTGACGTACAGGAACTGTACAGCTCCCTATCCGGTGTTGAGACCTATCCCATGACCGTGCTGGTAGTGAGTGAGGCCTTCCTGAAGAATCATCCCCGTGCAACGGCGATGGTTCTCTCCTCCTATGAGAAGTCGGTGGCTTGGGTGAATGCAAATCCCAAGGAGGCTGGAAAGGCAATTGAAGAGATTGGCATCATGGCAGCTGCCATGGCTACTCCCGCAATTCCTTCTTGTAATCTGGTCTTCGTTCCCAGCTCAGAGGCAAAAGCTTCCGTGCAGGCGTACTACAACTTCCTGTACTCCTACAACCCGGCTGCCATCGGGGGCTCTGTTCCTGGCGACGAATTGTATCTCTAAGGGACGTCTATGCAAAGGATCAAGCGGAATCTGGTACTTCTGGTCTCCTCGCTCCTGCTCCTGCTGATTTGGCAGGTGGGTTCGATGATGCTTGACAGCCAGATTCTGCTTCCTGGTATTCCCCCTGTGGTTCAAGCGCTCCGTTCGCTCATAGAGCAGCCTCCATTTGCTCACAATGTGCTTGCTACCATCCTGAGAGCACTGCAGAGTTTCCTCATCATCGTCTTCAGTGCCACGGTGATCGGGGTGATTGCAGGAAGATATGACTATGTGAGCGTTGCGCTCCGTCCGTTTGTCACTACCGTAAAAGCCATTCCGGTGATGAGCATCATTTTGCTTGCTTTCATCTGGTTCTCCAGTGGAACCGTGCCGCTCTTCTCAGCATTTCTGATGGGGTTCCCTGTCATGTATGTGCAGATTGAGATGGGTGTGAGGCAGTTGGACCGCAATCTTGAAGAGATGTGCACCCTCTACGAATTCAGATTCTCAGACAAGCTGTTGCATTTTGTCATTCCCTCGATGACCAGCTGGTTCATCGCTGGATCACGAACCGCCTTGTCCATGGTATGGAAGGTGGTGATAGCCGCTGAAGTCCTGACTGTCCCCCAGTATGGGGTGGGTGCCCGGATGCAACTTGCCCAGGTGCAACTGCAGACAGATTTTGTGCTCTCCTGGACTCTGATTGCCATTCTGCTCACCGCACTTGGCGACCTTCTGTTTGATGCGCTGGTCTTGTTTGCCGGGCACTTGAAGCGAAGGTTAGACGCGAAGGGGGTCCCATGCAATTTCTCGAAGTAAGCAAGCGATACGAGCATAATGTGGTCTTTGACCACTTCTCGCTGGATATACCTCCCCAGACCATCCTCTCGGTCGTGGGACCCTCCGGCGAAGGAAAAACGACATTGCTGCAGATGGCTGCAGGTCTGCTCGAGCCCGATGGCGGAAGCGTACGCAAAGAGAAGAGCGAAGAAGGGAGCGTAAGCTACCTGTTCCAGGAGTGCCGTTTGCTTGGAGCGTGCACCGTCTATGCCAATGTGGAGCTTGCCTTGCGCAGTTCTCATGCATCAGAGGCGGAACGTCGCTCAATAGCATTGCACTATCTGCAGATGGTGGGTCTCTCTGATAGTCTGGGTCTCTATCCGGCACAGCTGTCCGGCGGCATGCGCCAGAGGGTGGCCATTGCACGTGCATTTGCCCATCCAGCAAACCTGATGCTGCTCGATGAGCCGTTTCAGAGTCTTGATATCAAGCTGAAGTTTTCCTTGGTCGATGCATTCCTGGAACTCTGGGAAGAGCAACCCAGGACCACGTTGTTCGTCACGCATGATCCGAAGGAAGCGCTCATGCTGGGAGATGCTGTCTGTTGTCTTGGGGATCCAAAAGAGCCCCTCTGGTACCAAAAAATAGATATTCCCCGCAATGCGAGGAATATCACCGATACAGTCATGTTAGGTTGGGAAGCGACCTTGGTACAAACACTGGTGAACGCTTAGAGTTCCACCTTCCAAAGTCCGTGCAGATTGCAATACTCGTATACAGCCACTGCCTTCTCGTTGTCCAGGGCAAAGGTTGCATGAGGTTTGCCGTCAACAGGCAGGTTCTTGCGCATGCCGCCCATATCGGTCTGGACATAGATGAATGCAATGTGGTGTTCATTGGTCATCGGATGGTCAACCGATCCCACGTTCACCGAAAGCTTGTTACCTTCAACGGTAACCACAGGCACATGCTTTTCCTTTGCAGCGTCAACGGTATTGGCCTTCAGGACGATCATCTCCTCACCGCAGCAAGAGATTTTCGGTCCACGGTCGATGACCTTGGCAACAATGTTTCCACAGTGTTTGCAAATGTAAAATTCTTGTTCTTTCATCGGTATTCTCCTTGTTCCCAAGTATACTCGAGAATTCGTTCCTCGTACAGCCGAGTTTGCTCCAAGACACAAAGAGGGGCAGGCTGTCAGCCTGCCCCTGTGCTCATGCAATTCGGTCTTAGATGTAGCCTTGGGCGATCATGGCTTCGCTTACTTTCAGGAATCCTGCGATGTTTGCCCCATCGACAAAGTTGTCTCTGGTGCTGTACTTTTCAGCAGCATTGCTGATGGAAGAGAAGATGTTTTTCATGATCAGCTGAAGCTGCTGATCCACCTGTTGCGGTGTCCACTGGAGTTTCTGGCTGTTCTGAGCCATTTCCAGGCCCGAGACTGCAACGCCTCCTGCATTGGATGCCTTGCCAGGTGCATGGAGTATGCCGGCATCCTTGAAGATGGCATCAGCTTCCAGCGTAGTCGGCATGTTTGCTCCCTCTCCCACCAGTTGGATTCCATTGGCGATCAGATTCTTTGCGTCCTTGGCATTGATCTCATTCTGGGTGGCGCAGGGGAACGCATAGTCAGCCTTGACATCCCACAGGGGGTTGCTCTCAGATCCTCCGTTGTGAGGAATGTAGGTGGCTTCGGGGAATTGCTGTGCATACTCTGCAATTCTTCCTCTTCTCACGTTTTTCAATGTCTTTACATAGGCAAGTTTCTTTGCGTCGATACCACTGGGATCGAGCAACACACCACTGGAGTCACTGAGGGAGACAGGCTTTGCTCCCATATGCAAAAGCTTTTCGATGGTGTATTGGGCTACGTTGCCGCTGCCGCTCACCAAGCAGGTCTTCCCATCCAAGCTCTTACCCTTCGATTCCAGGATTGCAGCAGAAAGATAGACCAATCCGTAACCGGTTGCTTCCGGACGGATATACGATCCACCGAAAGTGGGCCCTTTACCGGTAAGTACGCCAACGGAGCGATTGGCAAGGCGCTTGTACTGGCCGTACATGTATCCGATCTCTCTTCCTCCCACGCCAATGTCACCAGCGGGAATGTCGGTATCCTCACCGATGTGGCGGAAAAGTTCAGTCATGAGGCTCTGGCAGAAACGCATGACCTCGTTGTCACTTTTTCCTTTGGGATTGAAATCACTTCCGCCTTTTCCACCACCCATCGCCAAGCCGGTGAGGCTGTTCTTGAAGGTTTGCTCAAAGGCAAGGAACTTGAGGATGGAAAGATTGACGGATGGGTGGAACCGAAGGCCCCCCTTGTACGGGCCGATTGAAGAGTTCATCTGTACCCGATAGCCACGGTTGATCTGCAGCTGTCCATCGTCATCAATCCAGGGAACGCGGAACATGATGACCCGTTCCGGTTCAACAAGCCGGTCGAGGACTTTGTGATATACAATCTGAGGAAGATCGTCCACCAGGGTATCGATAGATGCGAGGAAGGAGGTGACAGCTTGGATGAATTCAGGCTGATTGGGGTCAGTCTTGACCACGTGGTCGAGAATGGATTGCGTAACGTCGTGCATGGTGGGTATCACTCCTCTAAATTCGTATAAATATGCAGTAAACTGCATACGATACTAGTGAATTTTGTAAAATTGGTAAAGGGTTTAGGAATTGCGAAAAATCGACCCCTATCTTTTGCGGTATGCGTAAAAACAGCCTGCATACCATTTGCTCTGCGGTGTACCGCAACGCAGAACTCATGTATTGCCCATTTCCACAATTTTTCGAATCATAAGGCCGATTAAAAAAAGCTGGAAATTTTTCCAGCTTTTTGTTCAAGACATCCTCTCTGTGGCTTGTTCTTCCTGATGCAGAGGTTACCCTTCCTTGCGTGCAAGCACATCAGCCCAGCAGGTGTTGGCGTCATGCAGGACATCATCAAGTGAAAGGGTGAGAATCTTCCTGTTTTGCATCAGCATCTTGCCTTGGCAGAAGAGTGTGTCCACATCACTTGCCTGTGCTGTGTATACCAAGGCACTGAAGGGGTCATTGAGCGGAGTCAGGTGACTCTTGTGCAAATCCAACAAGAGGATATCCGCTTCCATGCCCTGTTCTAGCCGTCCGATCCTATGGTCGAGGCCCAGAGCCTTGGCTCCGTTTGTCGTAGCCATGCTCAGTACCTGATAGGGGGAGAGCTTGGTGTTGGTGGGTGTGTACACACGACCGATAAGCGAGGCAATGTGCATTTCCTCAAAGAGGTTGAGGTTGTTGTTGCTTGAAGCTCCGTCGGTTCCCAGTGCCACATTCAGGTTGTGCTCAAGAAATTTCGAAACAGGGGCAAGCCCACTGGAGAGCTTGGTGTTGCTGCTTGGGTTGTGGACGATGGTTGCATCAAAGTCTTTGAGAACCTTCAGTTCCTCATCGGTGAGATGGACACCATGTGCCAGCAGAACCTTGATATCATCAAGGCACCCAAGCTCCTTGAGGTAGGTGAGTGGTGTGGCATTGAATTCTGCGATGCTGTCCTCGACTTCCTTTCGGGTTTCACTGATGTGCGTATGGAGTATGGCACCATGCTCTTTCGCCAGCTGGTGGGCATAGCGGTACGTTTCCTTGGGACACGTGTAGATGGCATGGGGAGCATAGTCGAATTGGATTCTGTTCTCCGGATGATTGCGAAAGCTTCGTATCAGGGCTTCTGATTTCTGTACCCGCTCTTTGGATTGTTCCAATCCTCCAAACAGAGTGATGCTTATGCTTGCCCTGATGCCTCCTTCGATGATCGCTTGGGAGGTGCTGTGCTGGTTGAAGTACATGTCTGCAATGGTTGTCACGCCACTCTGGATGCTTTCCACGATGCCCAGCCGGGAGGCAAGCAGAATGTCTCGTTCGTTCAGCTGATCCTCAATGGGAAAGATTTCGGCAAGCCAGTCCTGCAAGGTCGGCATGTCGTCCTTGTAGTTGCGCATCAGCCCCATGCTCAGATGGGTGTGGGCATTGACCAAGGCAGGCATGGCCAAAAATGATGAAGCGTCGATGATGCGGTCTGGCTGAAAGGTGGCATCGGCCTTTCCTACGAATGCTATATGCTTCCCATCGATGCCGATGTCAGTGCGAAGACTGTACCCTTCCTTGGTCATCGGAATGACCAAGGCATTGGAAATGAGTGTTTTCATGGGGCCATAGTATCATAAGGAGGCTAGGCCGTCACCTTGTTGCGTTTGATCTTTTTAGTACTGGTCATATCCATCGGCTCATCGAGGATGGTGAGCTTGGAAATCTTCTTGTAACCGGAAACCTGCTGGTTCACTTCCTTTATGACCCGCTCAAGATCTTCCTGCACGTCAACCGAATGCTCTGTGTAATACTCCTTGCTGGGGTAAATCACCGCCTCGATCAGTTCTGCAGGTACTCCCTTCTTCTCCTGATATCCACGGATAAGTATCTGCTCCACTTGGGTGTAGAGTTGGAAAAGGTCCTCAATTTCCTCAGGATAGACATTCTTGCCACCCTCGGTGACAATCAGATTCTTCACCCGTCCTTTCAGATACAGGTAGTTCTCTTGGTCAAGCTTGCCGAGATCCCCGGTTTTCAGCCATCCTTGCTCATCAAAGAGGGCTTTGGTATTCTCTTCATCCTTATAGTACCCTTGGGTGATGTTCGGTCCCTTTACCCGAATCTCCCCGATGCCGTCGGCATCAGGATCGGCAATGATCATCTCCACCAGGGGCAGGACCATACCCACCGATTCCACCTTGAAATGGCTGACTGGATTGAGCGTTAGGATGGGGCTGGTTTCCGTCAGTCCATAACCTTGGATGAAGTCGAGGCCCAACTGCTGGAACTGCTTGAAGACCTTCGGAGAAAGCGGTCCGGCTCCGCAGATGCAGACATGATTGTGGTCAAGCCCGATCTTGCTGAGCAAGAGTTTGTTGAAGGCGGGGCGGAAGACATTCCAGTGCAGATACTTCTTGGTAAAGCCGTTGATCACCATCATGGTATGGATGAGAGCATTGACGAAGAAGCCCTTTTTCTTGACTTGCTTCATCATACCTGCAAGCAGTTTGTTGTAGAGCAAGGGGATTCCCATGAAGAATGTGACCTTGCCCTGTGTAAGGTCATTGATCATCCTGCTGACCACAATTTCCTGGCCGAACACACACTCAGCTCCATACTTGATGGATTCAAGCAAGACAGCCGTGCAGCAGTAGGAGTGGTGGAGCGGCAAGAGTGCATACAGGACATCCGTTTCGTCAAGGCTTAGGAATATCCCATCGCAGGCTTGATACAGGTCACTGACAATGTTCGCATGCGTGAGCATGGCCCCTTTCTCATTGCCGGTAGTCCCGCTGGTAAAGAGGATGGCAGCAAGGTCGTGTTCAGTTGTCACTACCCGTTCATACTCCTTGGAAGGGGTGAGCTCGTTGATGAATGGGCAACGCTCGCTCGTTCCCTGCAAGGTCGCAAGACCTTTAAGGTTTTTGTACCAGTCCTTCTGCTGATCCAGTGCTTCGATTACCGGCTTGTCTGCAAAGACAAAGGATGCGTCCACATAGCTGCATAGGTTTTCAGCCCGATCGATGTGAAGCTGATTGTCAAGGGGAACTACGATGGCCCCGCAATAGAGCGTTGCAAGATAGGCAATGGCCCAAGCAGGACTGTTCTTTCCATTTATGACGATGCGATCCCCTTTGGATATCCCACACTCCTGCAGATAGGAACTGACCTGTTTTACCTTAGCAAGGATTTCGCTGAAGGTGAGGGTTGCTCGCTGAGGACGAAATACCGTAAAGCCATTTCTCCATCCGAATTTTTGTTCGGTTATCAGCAACAGATCTATGATGGTTGGCCATTGGCCTTGGAAATAGGTACCGCGATATTGGTCCAGTTCATCCCAGGAGTGTTTCATGTCAGAGTTCTCTCCACGCACAGCAGTATGATAGAAACATACTATTCGCCCACCCTGGACTATAGCAGTTCTGATTTTCACAGAAGTATGCCTTTTTGTCAAGAAAAGGATAAATGCTTTCAGCTGAAATGGTTGTGCTTATAGTGAAAATATACTATTTGGAGGAGAAAATCCGTTTGTCATACAAAAGCGCAGAAATATCCGTATAGACAACATCGCTGATCGCTTTCAGGCGCTTTCGATCGTTGCTGCCGCTGAGCAGAGCAACGGTATAGCCGGCTTTCGAACGCTTGGCGAATACCATGTCGGTGATGGTATCCCCGACCATTGCAACTTCGTGACTCTCGATCCCAGCTTGCTTGCAGAAGGCCTGGAAGGCCTGTGGATGTGGCTTGCGGTGATAATGGCTGTCGCGGGAACTTACAAAGTCCACCATCTTCTCCAGACCCATGAGGGAGAGAAAGAGGGATGTGGAACTGTCATTGTCATTGGTGATGATGCCGATGGCATACCCAGCTTTCTTGAGCTCGCGAAAGAGGGTCTGCTGGATGGTGAAATCCATCGTCCGCAATTTTTCTGTCAGCAAAGCCTCGCTGTTCTTCACACTCTGGTGGTATCCTCTGATTGCTTTGATGGCATTGACGCGGTAGCGGAGACAGTAGAGTAGGAATCGTCTGAGGATACGAGCAGGACGATGGGTGAATACCAACCCTTTTGGCAGACACTTTCCTTCACGATCAATACCCATCAGCTCAAGCATTGCGCGTTTTGCCTTATGGTGCTCCTTTCTTCCCATAGAGGTGAAGGTGTTGTCTATGCCCTCTTTCAGAACATCTTCCCACACCTGGGCATAGTCAAAGAGCGTTCCATCCTTATCAAAAATGATTCCCTTGAGTTTCTCTGCCGTTTGTGCCATGTTGGGGTATCATACGAGAAGCAGCAGGGTTCTGGCTAGGGGGGATGGGGTGCAGGATACAACAAATGCGATCATAGAACGTACTAAACTTTTTTCCAAACAGGTGGAGACGCTTCGATTCAGCTGTGATTGCTACATTTACAACCCGTTGGAGTATGCATGGCCCATGCATGAGGCCTACCTTCGTGCCTATGTGAAAAAACCTGTGAAGACCTTGTTGGTAGGTATGAATCCAGGCCCCTTTGGGATGGCACAGACAGGTGTTCCTTTCGGGGAGATCAACGCAGTGAGGCATTTCCTCAGACTATCGGAGGAGATCGGCAAGCCACCTGCAGAACATCCTGCAAGGCCGATTCTTGGACTTCAGACCACTCGAAGCGAAGTCAGCGGCAAACGGTTGTGGTCCCTTATGCAGGCACACTATCAGAGTGCAGAGGCTTTCTCCGAGGAAATGGCAATTTTCAACTATTGCCCGCTGGTATTCATGCAGAGGACCAAGACGGCAAAAAACCTGACTCCTGATAAGCTGGCCAAGGGAGAGCGCCTTGCCTTGCAGACAATCTGCGATGCGTACCTAGGCGATATCATCTCGCTTTTAGACCCTTCATTTCTCATTGGGGTGGGGGTGTATGCCTTTCAAATGCTGGAAAAAGTAAACGATGGAAATGCATCTCGCCGTGTTGCTTCCATCCTGCACCCAAGTCCGGGTAACCCTCAGGCAAACAAGGGTTGGGATGAAAAAGCGAGTGCTGTTTTCAAGGATTTGGGAATCTGGTTGGACACATAGTTCCGGTATGTATGGAATGTTTCGGTATATAATCACTTATAGTCGGTAATTTCTGCAATATCATGTCTTTGAGTTTTGGTGAATGCAAAAATGTTACTAGACAATCATGTATGGCTTTGATACTCTACTATACATGGATACCGTGTGTTCGCGACCGGCTTATGCAAAGGTCAATCTTCACTTAGCCGTCGGGCTGCCTTATCCGGATGGGTACCATCCCATCCAGTCCTTGTTTGCCTTGGTAGATCTCTCTGATGATCTAGAGGTGAAGTGGGAGAGGAGTTCGACGTTTTCGGTGGATGTTACCGGGTTGGAAGCGTACTGCGAGAAAGCTTGTGATACCCTTACGAAGGCAGCTCGCCTCTGGCATGAAGCTGGGGGGTGTCCCTTGCAGCTCTCCATACGGTGTCGGAAACACATACCAGTCCAGGCCGGGTTGGGTGGTGGTTCCAGTGATGCGGCAGCACTGTTGCATATCCTGCAGGAGATTGCCGGTGATGGGGCTTTGGAAGAAGAAGTCCTTGAGCAGGTAGCTCTCAACGTGGGGAGTGATGTTCCCTTCTTTCTTTCCGGTGCAAAAAGCGCCGTGGTTACAGGAAGAGGAGAGCATGTGGTCCCTGTTGATGCCAAGGATCTTGCGGTGTTGCTTGTCATGCCGACTGACTTTGCCATTTCTACATCATCTGCGTATCGCTTGCTGGACGAGTCAAGAAGTGGCAATGGAACCATCCGGGCCATGGATTTGCAAGAAATGTTGTACGTATATAAAAAATCTTCTACACAGTGGAAAGGTTTGTTATATAATGATTTTCAAGTATGTGCTCAAAACAAGGCTTTTTACGGGAAATTGATGCAGATCAGTGAACCCTTTGAAGGTTTTGGAAGCATGAGTGGAAGTGGGGCCTGCTGGTTTTTCGTCAGCGAGCACGATAGCGAAGTTCAAGCAGTTCATGCTGCAGTTGTTGCAGCGTTTGATCAGAAGGTCAAATGCTGGCTGACGCGACTGTTGCCCTGATTTGATTGGAAAGAATGGCTTTTTGGAGGATATTGTGGACATATCAGAAGTACGCGTGCGAAAGGTCAACCAAGTAGGAAAACTCAAGGCGTATGTAACCGTGACGTTTGACAATCAATTTGTGGTGCACAACATCAAGATCATAGAAGGGCGTGATGGAGATTTCATAGCAATGCCCAGCAGGCAGTTGGCCAATGGGGAGTTCAAGGATGTTGCTCATCCGATCAGCAGTGAGTTTCGCGACCATTTGCAGAAGATAGTCATGGATGCATATGCCAATGACACTTCCGAAGCTACGATGGCGGAGGAGCTGTAAATACCGTCTGGACAAATATGGGGAATTACGCTACTGTCATAACCGTTGTTGGGAAGTCGCCAAGCGGTTAAGGCTCTGGTTTTTGGTGCCGGCATCGGGGGTTCGAATCCCTCCTTCCCAGTAGAGGGCAATTCACATTGTGGATTGCTCTTTTTGTTTGCCCAAACACTTGTCTTTATCTAGGGAAATTCTCTATACTCATTTCTTAGTGGTAGTGTATATACCCATAATGCTATGGTAATTGGACATCAACCGATGGGCCAATGAGAGTACAAGGAGTTTCATATGTCTGAAAACAAGAGCCTGAAGGCTGAACTGAGAACCGAGGATTTCGGTAGCGCCGGATCCCGCCGCTTGCTTCGTGCAAAGCGCATTCCTGCTGTCATCTATGGAAAGAACCAGCCTGTTCACCTTTCCTTGGATGCACGTGAGTTCACCAATAAGATGCGTCATTTCTCAGAAACCGCTCTGTTGAAGATTTCTGTAGGAAAGAAAAACTATGAGTGCTTGCTCAAGGATTATCAGGAAGACCTCATGAAGGGAGAGATCAAGCATGTCGACTTCTTCGAAGTAACTCGTGGCCACGTGCTTCGCACCTTGGTTTCCATTGTTCTGAAAGGCAATCCGGTCGGAACGAAGGAAGGTGGTGTTCTCGATCAGGTTATCCATGAAGTTGAGATTGAATGTCTGCCCAAGGACCTCCCCGAGGCTCTCGAAGCGAATGTTTCTGCACTGAAGATCAATCAGTCGATCCACCTCAAAGACCTTGTGGTTCCTGCAAATGTCAAGATTCTTGACGACCTGTCCAAGACCGTCGCTTCTGTGAAGGGTGTCAAGGCTGAGGTTGCCGCTCCTGTGGCTGAGGAAGCAGAGGCTGCTGAGCCTGTAGCTGAGGCTGATAAGGCAAAGAAATGAGGTTGATGCTTGGTCTAGGTAATCCTGGCACCAAGTATGAGCACACCCGACACAACGTCGGCTTTGATGCGGTTCAGTCATGTGCAGCGTTTTTTCAGGTGAAACTGAAAAAGCGCTGTTTTCGTCTTTACCGACAGGCGTGTGTGCAGATGGGTGGCCAAGAAGTGCTCATGGTGCAACCGCTTACCTATATGAACAACAGCGGGGAGGTCCTCAAGTACTGGCCTGATGTACAGCCTCATGATATCGTGGTGGTCTGTGATCAAATGGATCTTCCTCCCGGCATGATCCGCATTCGCAAGAGCGGTTCGTCTGCTGGGCACAATGGGCTCAAGAGCCTTATGGAGCATCTCGGCAGCGGGGATTTTGTTCGTATATATATAGGTATAGGACGCCCTGCTGAAGGGACCAGCGTGATAGAGCATGTTCTGGGACTTTCTTCTGATCCTGCTATGCAGGTTGGAATCGATCTTGCCGCCAAAGCGTTGGGGGAATTGGTTCAGGGAACACCGGTCGAGGAGGTAATGCTTGCCTACAACCGACGTAATCGTAGTACGTGAGATCCAATCATTTCTCGTAAAGCATGCAATTCCTGCCGATGCAGGGATTGCTGTGGCCTTCAGCGGTGGGTGTGACTCTCTTGCATTGTTGTCTGCCCTGAAACAAGCCAGTCCTGGGCGGCCCTTGCTTGCGCTGTACGTGAACCACCAGCTCAGGGATGAGAAGGAATTGGAACAAGAGATGCGGCTGAACCATGAGAATTGCAGCAAGCTCTCGGTGGATCTCCAGATTCTTGATCTGGGCAAGCAACGGGTTGCAAAGCTTGCGTTGCAAAGAGGTGGCGGGATTGAGGATGCTGCCCGCACTCTCCGCTATGAAGCTTTGGCAGGGGCCTGCCGTACGACAGGCTTTGGCTATCTTGCAACCGCGCACCATGCAGATGACCAGCTTGAGACGCTGCTCATGCATCTGTTTCATGCTTCCTCCATCACCAGCATGCAGGGTATCCAGATGATGAGAAGCATCGATGCTCAGGTATGCCTGATCAGGCCGATGCTTGCACTTGAGCATGGGGTGCTTGCGGCATATTGTCGTGAACAAGGGCTCAATTGGTCTGAAGATTCAACGAATGGTGAACACGCCTTCCTGCGCAATGCAATTCGTCATACGCTGGTACCCCAAATCCGTACACTCTTTCCAGAACCCTACACAGCGGTACAACGGATGAGCGACCGGTTTTCGAGGGTCGGTGATTTGCTCGATGGCCTGGTTGATACTGCGATGGGTATGGTAGAGTTTGCGGATGCACGTGTTTCATTCCCCTTGGAGCCATACCAGACATTGCATCCAGCTGTTGCAGAGCTCTTTCTCTATCGACTTGCTCAGCATTTCCAGGAAGAAAAGCGGGTCAGCCATGGGCTGATCGAGCGCTTGCTGTCAACGCTGAGCCAAAGCAACGAGACTTCCCAATGGGTCATTGAGAGCACCAATATGGGCATTTCGCTGTCCAGGTCCCGGATAACGTGGAAACGACTGGACCAGGCTTGGAATTTCTGCCTGCCACTTGCGCACCCAAAAGCAGTGCAAACCCTTTATGTGGGTAATGGAGTTGAGTTCTCCATCCAATTGGAAGATCCTGCCATTGATACAACCTTGCTTCGCATTGATGCTGCGATGCTGGACAATCCGGTCCTTCGTTCCTTCACTGATATGGATACGATTGCATTGGAAAGTGGGGTGGTGAGTGTGCGAAAACTGTTGGCACAATATAAGATAGATCGCGCGAGGCTTGCTGCTGTACCCGTTCTCACTGATCGGTCTGGAGTGGTGGCTGTATTTGCACGCTCATTTGGGGGGCGCGACCGGCTTGCAAAGCGGTTTAAAGCTCCCCTTGCCCGAAGGTTGACAAATATATATAGTAGTAATAAAAGGAACGATTGCAGTGAAATTGAGAAAAGATAGCCAAGACAACGAATCGGACAAGAGGCCGGACAATCAGGACCCCAACCAGTACTGGCAGGGGCCCCAAAAAGATGGAAAGAAACCCTCTTTCAAGCCTTCAAACAATCCCAAGAACCGGTTCGCTCTGATAGTGTTTGTCACTTTGGCGATAATGTTTGCCTATATGTTTTTCGATTCTGCTGGTGCTGCGAAGGACCAGGTTGTGCCGTATACGACATTCCTCGCCTACGTGGAGTCCGGTCAGGTTGTGCAGGTAGAGATCAAAGAACAGTCTTTGATCCGCTTCTCGCTCAAGAATGGCATCTCCGCCCAGTCCAGGATTCCCTATTTTGATGAGAATCTCCTTCCTTCCTTGAAGGGAAAGGGCATTGCTGTTACAGGCTCAGTACAGGAAATTTCGTTCCTGCAGGTCATTCTGCAATTGCTTCCATGGATCATCTTCATCGGCTTTACCATCATGCTGTATCGTCAGTCCAGCGGGCTCAACGGAAAAATGATGTCCACCTTGGGTAAGAGCCGGGCCAAGGAGTATATGGAGACGGACACCAAGACGACATTCAAGGATGTTGCCGGGCAGGTCGAGGCCAAATATGAATTGGAGGAAGTCGTCGCTTTCCTCAAGCACCCTGATCATTTCACCAAGGTTGGGGCCAAGATTCCCCGTGGGGTACTGCTTGTAGGTCCCCCGGGAACCGGCAAGACTCTTCTGGCCAAAGCTGTGGCCGGTGAGAGTGGAGTCTCGTTCTTTCATACCAGCGGTTCCGACTTTGTTGAGATGTTTGTGGGTATGGGCGCTGCAAGGGTTCGTGATCTGTTTGAACAGGCTCGGAAGCATGCTCCCTGCATTTTGTTCATAGATGAGCTGGATGCCGTCGGTCGAACCCGTGGCGGCGGCCTTGGGGGTGGGAATGATGAGCGTGAGCAAACCCTGAACCAGATCCTGGTTGAGATGGATGGCTTTGGCACCACCTCAGGGGTTATTGTCATGGCAGCCACCAACCGTCCTGACGTACTCGATCCAGCCTTGCTCAGGCCGGGACGTTTTGACCGCCAAGTCGTGGTCGATCTTCCGGATATCCAAGAGAGAGAGGCCATTCTGAGGATTCATTGCCGCAAGATCAAGCTGGAAAAGGATGTTGATCTGAAACGGCTTGCCCGTGGATCGGCTGGTACCAGTGGTGCCGATCTTGCCAACCTCATCAATGAGGCCGCCTTGTTTGCTGCTCGGAAGAACAAGACAACGGTAAGTATGGCTGATATGGAAGAGGCCCGCGATAAGATTCTGCTTGGCGTTGCACGCAAGAGCAGGGCGATGACAGACGAAGAGAAACTGGCAACCGCATATCATGAGGCGGGGCATGCACTCTTGCATTATTATCTTGAGCATCTTGATCCTTTGCACAAGGTTACCATCATTCCCCATGGACGTGCTCTCGGGCTTACGGTCAGC
>Ga0265295_1005074_pt1 | contig 17161 bp, 16 predicted proteins | sample Munlansysbiofilm_FD_192503 | JGI IMG/M metagenome (GOLD analysis project Ga0265295, IMG submission 192503) | Leachate microbial communities from a municipal landfill in Southern Ontario, Canada - Methane capture system biofilm | ecosystem: Engineered > Solid waste > Landfill > Unclassified ...
CCAGATGCCTCTGGGGCAGCCATAGCACTAAGCAATGAAAACATGGGTGATCCTCACTTTGCAAGAAATCGGATGCAGAAAAGAGGTGGAAGTTACCTTCGCATCCAATTTTCCAAGTATCGATAAAAGTAGCACGTTCACTACATGGTAGTCAAGTTTTACCATATTCCGGTGCTCTATACGGAAACAGGGGCCGCAACACTGCGGCCCCCGCTCAATCACCTTAGGAATTACATCATTCCGCCCATTCCTTCAGCACCGCCGCCCATGGGGGGGGCCTGAGGAGCAGGGATATCGGTGATGGCACATTCGGTGGTCAGGATCAGGGAAGCAATGGACGCTGCATTCTGCAATGCACTGCGTGTAACCTTCACCGGATCGATGATACCGCTTTCGAACATATTGACCCACTTGAAGTTCTCAGCATCGAAACCGGTGCCTGCCTTCTCGTGCTTGCACTTGTCGGCGATCAACGAACCATCGAGGCCTGCATTCTCCGCAATCTGGCGGATAGGCTCCTCAAGAGCGCGTCGTACAATCTTGTATCCGACCTTCTCATCTTCGGTAAGCTTGCTCAGGTCAGTCTTGTCCAGCGTCTGGGCAGCCTGCACAAGGGCAACACCGCCACCAGGGATGACTCCCTCTTCGATAGCTGCACGAGTTGCGCTCAAGGCGTCCTCTACCCGATGCTTCTTTTCCTTCAGCTCTACTTCAGTGGCAGCACCGACATTTAGCACGGCAACACCGCCGGCGAGCTTGGCCAATCTCTCCTGAAGCTTCTCGCGGTCATAATCGCTGGTGGTATCACCAATCTGCACCTTGATCTGGGCAATGCGATCCTTGATGTCGCTCTGCTTGCCGTTGCCATTGATGATGGTGGTGTTTTCCTTCTCCACCTTCACGCTCTTGGCCCTACCAAGCTGGGACAGGTCTGCATTCTCAAGCTTCAGACCAAGTTCCTCGCTGATCACTTCACCACCGGTGAGAATGGCGATATCCTCGAGCATAGCCTTGCGGCGGTCACCAAAGCCGGGAGCCTTGACGGCAACGACATTCAGGATGCCACGAACGCTGTTCACGACCAAGGTCGCAAGAGCCTCACCATCCACATCCTCTGCAATGATGAGCAGCGGCTTGCTGGACTGGGCAATCTTCTCAAGAATCGGCAGAAGTTCCTTCATGTTGGAAATCTTCTTGTCGTAGATAAGGATGAACGGGTCATCGAGCACTGCGGTCATGGTGTCGCGGTTGTTGCAGAAATAAGCGGACAGATAGCCGCGGTCAAACTGCATGCCTTCGACGAAATCGGTGGTGGTCTCGATGGTCTTGGATTCCTCAACGGTAATGACACCATCCAAGCCGACCTTTTCCATTGCATTGGCGATCTCATCGCCGATGGTGCGGTCGTTGTTGGCACTGATGGAAGCAACCTGGGAAATCTCTTCCTTGTCCTTGATCATCTTTGCCTGCTTCTTGATCTCGGAAACAGCGTCTGCAACAGCCTTGTCGATACCACGGCGGATACCCATCGGATTCACACCGGCTGCCACACTCTTCATACCCTCCTTGGTGATGGACCAAGCAAGAACGGTAGCGGTGGTGGTGCCGTCTCCGGCGACATCATTCGTCTTGGTGGCAACTTCCTTCAAAAGCTGTGCACCCATGTTTTCAAACGGATCCTCAAGCTCAACCTCGCGAGCTACGGAAACCCCGTCCTTTGTGACAGTGGGAGCGCCGAACTTCTTGTCAAGGACGACCAAACGTCCCTTCGGGCCAAGCGTCGACATGACTGCGCGGGAGATCTTCTCGACACCAGTCACCAATGACTTGCGTGCCTCTTCACTGAACTGCAATTGTTTTGCCATACTAAATATCCTCACTTAAAGAATATGTGGTGCGATAACACATAGCAGACCTTTGGCAGGTCCACCGTGATGTAACATACAAATAAACGGGCCAAGAAGCAAGTGGAAAATAAAACTTACCCAACCAAGAGGCTCATGGACATACCGAACAGTGCGGCAATCACATTGCTCAGAAGGTTGACGATATCGTTGTCAATCCAGCGAATCCCTCGTTCAAGCGGAAGTGTGCGACCATCAACCTCCGAGCGTTCGGTGATACGGTCATTGACCTCATCATAATAATGTGCCTGCACCGTTGCTCCCAGTACACTGTCGACAAGACAGCCGAAGAAAGCACTGAGGGCCACCACGGAGGCATAGGCAGCGCTCTTGAGCGTGAGAGGAAGGAAGCAACCCCAGAAACAAAGTCCAATGAGCACTGCTCCCAATAAGCCTGAAGCAAGCCCAAGCGGGCTGACTGCCCCGCTGAGACCGGGGGTCATGGGTTTGCCGGTGATGATTGAAACAGGTTTTGTCTTGGAGAGGATTCCGACTTCACTTGCAAACGTATCGCTTGCCGCTTCACCGACTGCAGAGCCGAACATCACCAAGAACGGCATGGTGGGATTCATAGCATACAAAAGGCCTGCAAGCAGAGCCATGAACCCGTTTGCATAGACCTGCATCGCATCGCGGGTCCCGCCCTTCTTGTGGATCTTCATGACATCAATGGTACATATTTTCTTTGCAATCTTCCCCAGAACCCCGGCGGCAATGAAGAACAGCATCAAGGAAGCCAGTGCACCAAAGCCAAGGACATAGGTGGGGATGAGCCCTACCAGGAATGCAGCAGCAGATCCGCCAAGCGTCAATTGCTTGGTCCTGAAGGAGGCAACCGCCACCACAAGCATGATCAGGACAAGAGTCCAGAAAGCAAAAGGCAAGGAGAAGAACACCTGATTGAACAGAGATGCAAGCGAGCCATTGGGTTCAACCAGGTTTGCATACCTGCTCATACAAACACCTCAAGAATCAAGAGAGCCAAGAAGGGTACGGTTATGTTGTCCAGACCGAATGGGGTAACCGCTTCGGCAATGCAGCACAGGATGCCAACCACCACCGAAACCAACAAGACAGTGGGCAAGCCGATGCTGGTGAATGCAACCAAGCCGATGAACGTAATGAGGAAACTCACCGATGCCATGACCAGACACCCTAGATAGGACTTGGTGGCGAAGGAGATCGGGAGCTTTTTCTTCCCCCACTTCGTACCGAAAAGAGCGGCAAGGCCATCGCCGTAGCCCATGATCATGACGGCAATCGTACAGGAAAGCGAGGAGACAACCCCCTGAAATTGCAGGATAACAAATATCAGCAAGGTGATGGGAAAGTAGATCAACCCATAGTTGCGCTTCTTGTCATCCATTCCCAAGCTCTTTCCCCACCCAAGGAATGTAAAGAGGGAGTTGAGAATAATGAAGGCGATTGGTCCCAGCACCGCATAGCCAATGGAAGTGAAGTAGTTCACTTCAATAAACCACCAGTTTGATACCCCAATATGGATAAACTTGCGCATCGATTCACTGGAAATCGAGAACACTCTCTTAAGCAGAATGCCCACTGCTATGATCAACGCCAAGAAGGGAAATGAAATGACCAATCCAAGTATGTTACTGTTCATGAACGTCATCATGCAAAGAATGGAAGAGAAATGCAAGAGTAAACGTCAAAGGGAAACCTCCCCCATTTGGGTAGGGCGGAGAATTGACAGCCAAATAGGTGCATGCTACCGTTTACATGCTTTCGTTTTTGTGTTGCAGCTGGTACGAAATTCCTAAATGTTCGCACGCGTGCGTTACTGAATCGCTCCCCGCAGACAGGTAAGAGTTCAAGACTGCGCCACATGAAGCAATATTGCAAGACAGGCTAAGCCTGTGAAGGATGCTTTGAATGGCAAAGAAAATCTATGTTGGAAACATGAGTTACAACACTTCCGAAGAAGAACTTCGGGACCTGTTCGCACAGTACGGCACCGTTTTGAGTGCCAATATCATCATTGACCGCGAAACACGCCGCCCCAAGGGGTTTGCATTCGTGGAAATGGAGGAGGATGCAGCAGCCGACGCCGCAATTTCCCAGCTTGATGGGAAGGAATTCGGTGGACGCAATCTTCGTGTGAACGAAGCGATTGCAAAGCCCCGGCCGATGCACGGAAACTATCGCAACTAACCATTTAACCCATGATTCAGTAACGGGAACGGAGCCATTTCGGCTCCGTTTTTCTGTATCAATGAATATGTTCTGAAACAAACTGGAAACGCGGGGATCTCCTCCCGTCCCGCTCAACTTCCTCAAAGAACATTGAATAAGGACGAACCCAAAGCGTTTCCGAACCCAGCGGACGATAGAGAACCATCGAATCCAAGCTCTCGCTGTTGATGACGCACTCAAGGACCTCATACAGGCCGCCCTTGAAGTGCTGGTAGACACCGGGCTTGATGCTTTGTGCAGTTACCATGCGCCACCCCCGCCACCACCGAAGCCACCACCGCTGAAACCACTGGAACCAAAGGATGAGTGAATGGGTGAACGCGAACCACTCTTCGCCTGGGTATACACCGCCTTCTCGACCACCGCTGAACCGAGGCGATGAGAAAGCGCACTGTAAAACAGAGCATCCCTGACAGGACGGCGGCCCACATACCAACTCGGCTCATCAAAGCTTATCTTGGCAAACTTCTTTGCCCATACATCCTCAAGGCCAAGCACGATTGCATAGCCCAACACATGGTAGAAAAGTTCAGGGTCACTATCGATCATCAGTTTCAGCTTGTCGATTTCCACCTTGCTGATGAAATCCCGATACCCGACAATCTCTTCCAGCTTTTTCTGTGCATAGGCACTGCGCTTACCGGTGACAATAGCCAGAAAGCCCAGATAGACCGGTATCAGAACCAAGGCAAGGGAAATGACTACGGAATAGAACACTCCGTGCTCAAGAACATACGCCTCAAAGAAAAATGCAACAATGGTCATCAACAGCACATATACTGCCAGACCAAAGAACTTGAAACCCTTCTTGACAGCCGAACTCATCTCCCATACCGCAACCAAACGGCTTGCAGTCAATGCAGAGAAACCGACACTGAAAATGCCGATGATCATCAGCACCATGGTCTCCCCTTCTATCATGGTGATAGTGGAACCTATGGCAAGAAGAATCGAAGCAAGAGCTCCATAGAGAATCCCGACAGCCCGCATTTTCTCAGCCTTGCTGTCCTGCAGCTTGCGCTCCCCCTTGAAGTAGGCGATAACCTCGGTGCGGGCTTTGCCCAAAGCATCACCGAACTTGCCGCTTTCCAACTGTTTGAGCGTCACCTGGTTTCCATCACCGCAGGCAAAGAACGCATTGAAAAGATGCTTCTCATGGGACTTGGAGGTAGGACATTCCAAAAGCTTGGTGAAGACAAAGTCCTTGCGTCCTTTCTCCTCGATGGACAGCAGACCCTTGTCTGCCCAATAGAAAAGCATGCTGGTCATATCCTTGTTGTCTACCGAACCGTCAGAAAGATACCCAACCTCCAAAGGAGAAAGGCCTTCAGGAGGCTCAAAACGGACAACTGGGACAAACACCTCATCGCGCCCATACTTACGGAAGATCAGGGTCGCATGCACTGCAGAGGCAAGGGCAATCAACAAGGCAAGGATTGATGCCGGGATGGTATAATCCACAAAGGGTTTCACTTCCGAGAAATACCCATTTTCCATCTGCACCCTGAGAGTCAATGCCTCCCCAACTTGCATATCAACAGCCTTTCCCGTGACGGTTCGGCCATCAGAGCTGATCGTGAAACTCCCTCGCTGGGCCGTTGACCCATAGACGCCTCCGGTAAGGAAGACCATCGAAGGATCGATTGGCTTGGGAAAGGTGACTCGGAAGGTAAACTCCTTGATCGGAGCTTGCCAGCCAGGACCAAGCAGATTGTAGTAGAACTCGTCATACTCATCGATCCGATCATCACCAATGGCATAGGTGTAGGCTATCTGGTACTCATTCAGCCCTTTCACGGTCCTACTCTCTGAACCAAGACGGAAGGTGACGTAATCCGAGGAGACCGAGTCCTCCTTGATCGGCTCGCTCGACCGAAGGTCCTCGATTTTCACCTTCTGTTTGCCAAAACGTATCGGTATCTCTCGATAGATGCCGTGCCTTGGCGTGGAGAAGTTGGCCATGATCCGCTCTTCGACTGTATAGCTGTTGTCAAGGTTTGCTTCCATGTCCAGGTGGTAGGACTCAAACACATAGTCCTGCGCACCAAGGGAGGCAAGACCAATAAGCAACACTACAACAAGCAGGGCTGACTTTTTCATTAGAACTTCACCTCGACCCGAGCGCGGGCCTCCTCTTCAATGGCAAGATACGGCTTCTTGGCAAAGTGCACCATCGCTGCAACCAACGATGAGGGAAACACCTCACAGATGGTATTCAATTGCTTGATGATCGCATTGTAATACTTGCGGGCATTGAGCAACTGTTCCTCAATCTTCTGCAACTGTGCCTGGAGGTCCAGGAACCCTTGGTTCGCCTTGAGGTCAGGATAGGCTTCACTCAGGGCGAAAAGCGACTTGAGGGTAGAACTGAAGGCCTTGTCAGCGTTGTCCTTGTCCACCATGGTGGTGGCGCTCATCGCCTTGTTGCGTGCCTCTATGACACGGGTGAAGGTCTGTTCCTCATGCTTGGCGTACCCTTTCACCGTCTCAACAAGGTTGGGTATCAAGTCATACCGCTGCTTCAGATGTGCATCGATGGCACTCTCCGCTTCCTCACTCTGGTTTCTCAAGCGGACATACCTGTTGTAGACACTCACCACATAGAGACCGAGTATCACCACCAGAGCCAAAAGGATATACACGATTGTCATAGGAACCTCCTCCACTACCGATCATGCTGTAGTCTGCTACAAGGGAGGGCTGAGGTCAAGAGTTGGACAAAATACTGATCCTGAAGCTTGCAATGCTTGCAATTGTACTGTATCTTTATTCGTGTAAATCGCATAAATATTCCATTCCAGGAGAATCCAAACCATGAGGGAACGACACAACCGGTTGGCGGTGGTCAAGGAATTAATCAAGAACAACAGAATCGACAACCAGGATACCCTGCTGGAGATGCTCAGAAACGAAGGATACTCAGTCACTCAGGCAACCCTTTCGAGGGATCTGAAGATGCTCAAGGTAGGCAAGATCTCCGACGGTTGGTCGGGCTACTACTACAGCCTTCCAGAGAACGACCTGATTAGCGAATCCGAGAAGAGTTATATCCAGGACGTTCGCAGAGGTATCCTCTCCATCGAGTTTTCCGGAAACTTCGGAGTCATCAAGACCAGACCCGGACATGCAAACTCCGTTGGCATTGCTCTGGATGTTCTGGCAATTCCGGAAATCCTTGGTACGCTTGCAGGCGATGACACCATCTTTGTCATCCTCCGCGAGGGTATGACCAAGGAAGACCTGCAAGAGAGTTTCAAAACCCGCATCCCCGATATCGAGGAGTAACACTGCTTGCACACCGATGCCCCTCCGCCTACAATGGAGGGGCTTTTGTGTACCCTGAGGAGAAGAACCATGACCTACAAAAATCTTGACCAGAGCACCGTATTTGCAAAGCTCAAAGAGAGTAATCCTGAACAGATCCAGCACGTACTGGATGCAAAACGCATCAATTCCTTCCAGGTTCCAGCCGGCGGGGGGCTCACCTACCAGTATGCGGCCATGCCGGTAGGCAAGACACATCTGTCCCTGATGCAAGAGCTCAGTGATGAGTTGGGACTCATCGAGAAATACCAGGCCGTCGCCGACGGAGAGGTGATGAACCCTGGAGAAAAGCGCCTTGTCCTGCACCATCTCACCCGTGGCAAAGTCGGAAGAACGGTAGTTGCTGATGGAGAAGACAAGTTTGCTTTCTACCAACAGCAGTCGGAAAAGATCAAGAGATTCTCAGATGACGTGAGAAATGGAGCAATCCTCGGGTCCACCGGCAAACGCTTCACCACCGTGGTACAGGTTGGCATCGGTGGAAGCGATCTGGGACCAAGAGCCCTGTACCTTGCCCTGAAGGGTTGGTGCGAAGCAGAAGGGTATGAAACGCTTGATGCACAGTTCATCAGCAATGTTGATCCTGACGATGCCCAAGCTGTGATCAGCAGACTCGACCTGGAAAAGACGCTCTTCATCCTTGTCTCCAAGAGTGGCACAACACTGGAAACCCTTACCAACCGCGATTTGGTCATTGAAGCCATCAAGGCGAGCAACATCAAGGGAATCGATCCAGACAAGCACATGGTAGCGGTCACCAGCAAGACCAGTCCCCTTGCTTCCTCTTCCTCAGTACTTGAGGCGTTTTTCATTGATGATTACATCGGTGGACGCTACAGCAGCACCAGTGCCGTCGGCGGTGTCATCCTCTCGCTTGCTTTCGGTTTCGAGGTATTCCAAGATCTGCTATCGGGAGCTCATGAGGCTGACATGCTTGCGCTCAATCCAAAGGTAACCGAGAATGCCGCTCTGCTTGATGCCTTGATCGGGGTCTACCTGCGCAATGTCCTTTCGTGTCCCACTACTGCCATACTCCCCTACTCCCAGGCTCTAAGCCGCTTCCCGGCACATCTGCAACAGCTGGATATGGAGAGCAACGGCAAGCAGGTCAACCGCGATGGGCAAGCTCTGGCCTATCCAACCGGACCTGTCATCTTCGGCGAGCCCGGAACCAACGGTCAGCACTCCTTCTACCAGCTTCTGCATCAGGGTACGGATATTGTCCCGTTGCAGTTCATCGGGTTTTCCGAATCACAGTACCAGAAGGATGTGGTTGTCGAAGGCTCGACCAGCCAGACCAAGCTCAATGCCAATCTGGTTGCCCAGATCGTCGCATTCGCAAAAGGGAAGGAAGATGCCAACCCGAACAAGCGTTTCCCCGGCGGAAGACCTTCAAGCCTGCTCTTTGCAAAGCGACTGGATGCGAGAACGCTGGGAGCACTGCTCTCCCACTTTGAGAACAAGGTGATGTTCCAAGGTTTTGCCTGGAACCTCAACAGCTTCGACCAAGAAGGAGTCCAGCTGGGCAAGGTCCTGGCAACCAAGGTGCTCAATGGCTGTGAGGGCGATGAGGTACTCAAAACCTACTCCCAGCTCTTCTGATGCAATGGGGCCCCTTTTGGGGCCTCTGCTTTTCTTCACATTTCTTCTTCAATGAGGAGTTGCCGCAAGAGAGAGAAATCGGTATTATCGTTAGCAACCTAACAATTGGAAGCAACACTATGGATGATACCTACCGTATTGGATTGACGATAAAGACCCTCTCACACCTCCTATCGCGAGCAATGGGCAGACAGCTCAGGGATGAGCAAAGCTGTGCCGCAACAGCGGTACGCAGCCATATCCTGGGCTATTTTGCGCACCATCAGGTCCAAGAGGTGCAACAAGCCGTATTGCAGCAACATCTGGGCGTCAGACGTTCCACCATGACCAACATCTTGTCGGGAATGGAAAGTGAGGGCTTGGTTCGACGAGTTGAGGATACTCAGGACAAGCGCCAAAAACGGGTAGTTCTGACCGATACTGCCAAAAACCTGTGCAACGAACATCTGGGTTTGCTCAATGCTTTCGAAAAAAAGCTTGGACAGGCCCTTACCGACGAGGAATTGAAGCAATTCTTCGCCATCGCCGAAAAACTGAAAACCACATTGGAAACCTGCTGATGCTGAAACACCTACGAAACCAAGTCGGGGAGAACAAGCTCCCCACCCTGTTAACCATCCTCTTTGTCGTTCTTGAGGTCATTATGGATGTCACCATCCCCTTCCTCATGGCGTATCTGCTCGACCGAGGTATTGATGCCGGGAATCTGTCCGAGATTGTGAAGTGGGGTCTGATCTTGCTGGCCTGTGCCTCCATAGCTCTTCTCTTCGGCGTATTGGCCGGTCACTTTGCTGCAAAGGCATCCACCGGTTTTGCCAAGAATGTCCGCAAGAGCCTCTACCATGCCGTCCAGGATTTCTCATTCGCCAACATCGACCGCTTTTCCACATCCTCGTTGGTTACCCGATTAACCACTGATGTGACCAACGTCCAGAACTCCTACCAGATGCTTACCCGTATTGCGGTCAGAAGCCCAGTCATGCTGATCTTCAGCTTCTTCATGGCATTCACCATCAACAACACGCTCAGCCTCGTGTACCTCGTGGCCATCCCCATACTCGGCATAGGCCTCTTTTTCCTGATCAGGACCGCCTACCCTATCTTCACCCGAGTTTTCAAGACCTACGACAAGCTCAATACGGTGGTGCAGGAAAATATCCGTGCCGTTCGGGTGGTGAAATCGTTTGTGCGGGAACAGCATGAGGTCAAGAAATTCGGTACCGTCTCACAGGCAATTTTCCAGGACTTCAGCAAAGCTGAGAAAATCATTGCCTACAACAGCCCCTTGATGCAGGGCACGATGTATCTCTGCATCCTTGCCATCAGCTACATCGGGGCGCGCCTTATTGTCTCATCCTCCATGACGACCGGCCAACTGATGAGTTTCATCACCTATACCTCCCAGATCCTGATGAGTCTGATGATGCTGTCCATGGTCTTTGTCATGCTTACCATCAGCAAGGCAAGCGCACAGAGAATCGAGGATGTCCTTGCAGAAAAACTGGATCTAGTGGAACAAGCTTCACCAGAGACAGTCGTAGAAGACGGATCGATCACCTTCGATCAAGTTGATTTCAGCTACACCAAGACGGTGGACAAGCGCTGTTTGTTCGGCATTAACCTAGAGATACCAAGTGGATATACGGTGGGCATCCTGGGCCCAACCGGCAGTGCAAAATCATCGCTCGTCCAGCTCATTCCCCGCCTCTATGATGTGGACAGCGGTTCAGTCAAGGTAGGAGGCAAGGATGTTCGCACCTACTCCCTCGAAAGCTTGAGAAAGGCTGTGGGTATGGTGCTCCAGAAAAACGTACTATTCAGTGGAACGATAGCTGAGAACCTCAGATGGGGCAACGAGGAAGCGAGTGCGGAAGAACTTCAGTGGGCTTGCCGCATAGCCCAGGCAGATGGCTTCATCAAAACCTTCCCCCTTGGCTATGAGACCTACCTTGAACAGGATGGGTCAAATCTCTCGGGTGGCCAGCGGCAGCGACTCTGCATAGCCCGGGCTCTGCTGAAAAAGCCGAAGGTTCTCATCCTCGATGACTCAACCAGCGCTGTTGATACCAGAACCGATGCCAAGATCCGGGAAGCTCTGAAGTCGGAACTCCAGCAGACCACAAAGCTCATCATCGCCCAGCGCGTCAGTTCGGTGATGGACAGCGACCTGATCGTCATGCTTGATGATGGGAAAATACAAGCAATGGGAACGCACGAGGAACTTTTGCGTACCTGCGAACGGTATAGCCACATGTATGAGAGGCAGATGCGCAAGGAGGAACAGGCATGAGAACCCCTACGAACAAGAAACCCAAATTAGACCTGGCAACTCTCAAGCGCCTGTTTTCCTACATTCTCGTCCCCTACAAGGCCAGACTTCTCATCGTCTTTGCCTGTATCCTCATCAGCGCTCTTGCCGCTGTCGCAGGATCACTCTTTTTGCGCATTCTCATCGACTCCTACATCACACCCTTGGCCTCAGCTGACGGTATAATCTCCTATGCACCCCTGCTCAAAGCACTGGGTATCATGCTGATCATCTATGCAAGTGGAGTACTGGCAACCTTCCTCTCGAACCGCCTCATGATCACCATCGCCCAAGGTACGCTGAAAACCATTCGCGATGAGATGTTCAGCCACATGCAGACCCTTCCGATCAAGTACTTCGATACCCAATCCCATGGTGACCTGATGAGCCTGTACACGAACGATGCAGATACCCTCAGGCAGATGGTCACCCAATCGATACCCAACTTCCTCAGCTCCATCGTCACCATCGTTTCCATATTCCTTGCGATGTTGGCTACCAGCTGGCAACTTACGGTGGTGGTAGTACTTTCGTTGACTGCGATGCTCAGCATTTCCTCACGTGTTGCCCGCAAGAGCGGCTCATACTTCATTGCCCAGCAAAAAGCTTTGGGCAAGACCAACGGCTATATCGAGGAGATGATCAACGGCCAGAAGGTTATCAAGGTCTTTACCCACGAACAGCAGGCCAAACAACAGTTCGATGTGCTCAACGAGGAACTTGCAGGAGATGCATTCAATGCACATCGCTTTGCAAACATCCTCATGCCTATCATGGGAAACATCAGTTACATCCAGTATGTGGTGGTGGCCATTGTCGGTGGGTTTTTTGCACTCTCGGGAATCGGAGCCCTGACCTTGGGTGCCATAGCCTCCTTCCTGCAGCTCAGCAGGACGATCAACATGCCGATCAACCAGATGGCGAGCCAACTCAACTCGGTTGCCATGGCTTTGGCAGGAACAAAGCGCATCTTTGCCCTGCTCGATGAGCAAAAAGAGGTGGATGAGGGCACTGCCACCCTGGTCAACATCACCGAAGAGGGAAAGGAAACGGAGCAAAGGACAGCGCATTGGGCATGGAAGGATGGCAGAACAGGCAATCTCACCCCCCTTGAGGGGAGGGTCAGCCTTCATGATGTCGACTTTGGCTATGTTCCCGACAAACTGGTGCTCAAGGATATCTCCATTGAAGCAAAGAAAGGACAAAAGGTTGCCCTTGTCGGTGCAACTGGTGCCGGAAAGACGACCATTACCAACCTCATCAACCGCTTCTACGATCTGGATGACGGGAAAATCCGCTATGATGGGATCAACATCAACCGAATACGCAAGGATGATTTGCGGCGTTCGCTCGGGGTGGTATTGCAGGATGTACACCTTTTCAGCACGACAGTACTGGAGAATATCCGCTATGGCAGACTCGATGCCACCGACGAAGAGGTGTTCGAGGCTGCAAGGCTCTCGAATGCAGACACCTTCATCTCTCACCTGCCGCAAGGCTATCAGACAGATCTCAGCGGAGACGGGGCCTCACTTTCCCAGGGCCAGCGCCAGCTGATCTCCATCGCCCGTGCCCTGGTTGCCGATCCTCCTGTCCTCATCCTTGACGAGGCTACCAGCAGCATCGACACCCATACCGAAGAGGTGGTGCAAAAAGGGATGGATGCCCTGATGGAAGGAAGAACAGTCTTCGTCATCGCACACCGTCTCTCCACCATCAGGAACGCTGATGTGATCATGGTGCTTGAGAATGGGGAAATCATCGAACGGGGTACGCACCAAGCGTTGATGGAGCAAAAGGGACAGTACTATCGGCTTTACACCGGTTCCTTCGAGCTGGAATAAGTGACCAGAACGATACCCAGAACAACCACGGGAAGGGCGAGCAGATACTGCAAGCGCAGGATCGATTCGCCCAAGACCAGAGCGCTGAGCAAGGTACCCACCACTGGGATCAGGAAGTTGAACACTGTGATTGAACTGACCTTGTTGTGCTTCAGAAGTGCTGTCCAAAGGGTAAAGGCAGTTGCACTGAGGCCTGCCATATAGAGCAATAAGGCAAAGCCCCAGAAGTTGCTTCTGGGCATCGATGCACCCATGCCCAGCGCAATAAGCAACAGGATCAAGCCACCGGAGAAGAGCTGGAGTGCAGTGAGAAGTACCGGATCCACCTTTTTGCTGATACGCTTGCTGTACAGTGCACACAGGCTGGTCAGGAAGGCGGCAACGACGACAAAGCCTTCACCTTGCAAACGGAACGTGAGGGAAAGATTCGGTTCGATGTTGACCAGGATGACCGAGACAAAACCCAACAGAATACCAAGCCCCTTGCGCAGGCTGATATGGTCGTTGCTGTAGACCAGATGAGCCAGTACAGCACTGAAAAAGACCGAGGAAGAGTTGAGGATCGAACTCTTGGCACCGGTGGTGTAGCTGACTCCGACATAAAAGAAGTAGTAGTGGATGGTGGTCTGCAAGAGACCGAGCAGGAGTATCTGAAGGGAAGATCGTGCATCGAGGCTTCTGATCGCCATCTTCGGACCTCGCTGCAGACTCCTGAACCCCAAAACCAAAAGACCTGCAAGGGTGAACCTAAGTCCAGCAAAAGCAAGCTTTGCAGCCGTGTCATCGGCTCCCACTCCGAACAACTCATAACCCAGCTTGATCGAGGGATAGGCGCTGCCCCAGAGGGCGGCACAGAGGCTTGCAAGCAGAATCACTACCCCTTTTCGGGTCAGAATGGAAGGTTTCATCGTTTGCATGGTGGCAACTCCCCAAGGAAATCGAACAGCTCTTGTAGGCTTCCCTTTCGATATGGATGCAGAGGACGATCATCGCGGTTGATCAGGCAGTCGGTTACCAAAAAGGTTTCCATCCCATGCTCGGCCACCACCATATCCTCACGGACATCGTTGCCGATCATCAGGCAATCGGAAGCTTCCACACCCAACTCATCCAATACCTGCACATAGTAGTTCCAATGAGGCTTTGCATGCCTATAGGTCTCATAGGTGGAGACCAAGGAGAACTGGTCCGGATGCAAACCTGCCCATCCAATCCGTGCCTCGGTGCCCTGAGCGGGAAAGAGGGGGCTGGTGGCCAGGGCCACTTGATATCCTTTTTCCTTCGCCTTTTCCACAATCATGTGAGCAAGCAATGATGGCTTGGCAAAGGCTGCAAGCTGATGGAACTCATTCTGGTAGAACGAGGAAAACTGTTCATTGAACAGGCCGCTTTCAATACCACTCACCTGGGAGAACACCAAATCGAAGCGATCCTTGTTCGTCATCTCCCCGTTGTTTGAGAGCATGGCTTTCAGGCCTGCCTGCAAGCCGGCGAGAGCAGCCTTCTCATCGAGTCCGAGCTCGCCTGCCTTTCGGACGAAGAGAGCGAAATAGGCATGCATGAACTGATCCTGGTCGATGGGAAGCAAGGTCCCATCCAAATCGAACAAGAGGGTGTGTATAGCCATTGGCCGATGATACGCTCTTTCAGAGAAGGCGTCAACAAACCGAAGCGATAGGGGAACAGAAGCCCAGAACAAATCCATCAGAAGGGGCTTTTTCCAAGTATCCCCAACGGGTAGGAAATTCATCAACCCGATAGATTCGGCATAGGAGCTGTCGTTGATGAGGAGCAAGGATACCAAGTGTGAGGGGTGGGATACGATTGTGCAGAGGAAGCTGTCCGGACAAAGAAAAACCCCCCAGGGAAAAGGAGGTTAAACCCTGAGGGGAACAAAAGGAGGTTAGAAAAAATCCGATTTCGTTGCTAGCCGACCCAACGGGTGCAGAAGCATGTCGTTCTCTTTCTGAGACGTACAGTACTCAAACACGAAAAAAAAATCAAGAGGTTTTTGGAATTTCCGATAATTTTTTCTCCTCTCTTTTCATTTCACTACCTTGAGTTATAAAAAATATTTTCACTATTTCTAAAAATTATTGCAGGGATGGAAAAATCATTCAGATACCCGTATGAATCGCATCGCTTTGTATGCCCGACTCTCCGTGATGAAAAAAGGCCCACAGAGCATACAAGGTCTCTGTGGGAATTGAACATCACGAAACATCCAATGATATCAAATAATCTCAATCGAAATTGAAATTTTTCATCGAAAGAGGCTGACGGGTATTCTCCAATACGTCTCTCCACAACGAACCTTCCAGATCCACATGGTTGCGACTCGATACAGCCACCTTGATGGGCAGATGCACGAACCGGTTGTGAAGCAGGCCGATCAAAGCCGCGGTCTTTCCTGACATCGCAGCATGTACTGCATGGGCTCCGAGACGTGCACAGTAGATCGAGTCATAGGAATCGGCAGGAGCACTTCGGATGATGTAGGAAGGATCGATATACTTGACGTTGGTCTCAATACCCTCACGCTTGAAGTACTCGTTGATACGATCCTTGAGGAACACACCGATATCGGTGTACTTGATGTTGCCCGAAGCATCTGTCTCTCCGGTGGAGGGCACCAAATCCTGACCGGCTCCCTCACTGATGAGAACCACGGCATGACCGCGATCCAGCACTCTGCGTCTTAAATGCTCAAGCAAGCCATTGGGGCCATCCAGATCAAACGGATTCTCCGGAATCAGGCAGAAGTTCACATCGCTCTGGGCCAATGAGGTATTGGCTGCAATGAAGCCGGACTCACGGCCCATGACTTTTACCAAGCCGATGCCATGGATGGAGTTCTTGGCCTCGATATGGGCACAACGAACAACAGGAACAGCCATCTGCACAGCCGTATCTACACCAAAGGAGCTCTGAATCAGGGACAAATCGTTGTCAATGGTCTTGGGAATGCCGATGATGGAAATCTTCAGACCGCGCTTCTTCACTTCCTCGTAGATGTCATAGGCACCACGCAAAGTACCATCCCCACCGACGGTAACCAGAATGTTGATATTCAGCTTTTCCAGCGAGTCAACAATTTCTTCAACCTGTTTGCCGCCACCACGGGCAGAACCAAGAATCGTACCACCCTTCTCCTGGATGTCATCAACTACATCAGGATCAAGGGGAATCAGGGGCCAGGGACTGTTTTCAAGCAAGCCTTGGTAGCCGAACTGTACACCGCTGATCCTTCTCACCCCATAGCGGTACCAAAAACAGCGTACCACTGCACGGATGACATTGTTCAAGCCGGGACAAATACCCCCACAGGTCGCAATAGCTGCATGGACGTGAGCGGGATTGAAGTAGATCTTTGCCCGGGGACCAGCAACCTCAACCGTCTCCTCGTGGCGAGGAACCGGATGGCCGTTCTCATCAATATCGGTATCGATACCAAAGAGAATATGGTCTGAATCACTGACATAATCAGCCTGCCCATCATTCTGGGTAGTGCTCATCATAATCGGGGATGAGATCTTCGCCTCACCCAAAATGGGAATGGAAAAATCCAACTTCTTGGTAGTCACGCTTCACCTCCATGCTCTTCTACACCCGCAAGCAAGACATTCAGTTCTTCCTTGAACTGGGCATATGGCGCTTGCAGACCCTCTTTAGCCTGCTGCTCAAACGATCGGTAGAGAGAAAGAAATTCGAGTGCAAAGGGGGTCAGCGTCGCCCCGTCCCGGCTCGAACCGCCCTTTCGTCGATTGAGCACAGCAACCCCAAGGCTTTGTTCGAGGTTCTGAATCATGCCGAACGCCTTGGAATAGGAGATGCCAAGTGCCATGGCAGCCTTGCGCAGCGAGTTTTGGTGCCTCACCTGCTCCAGCAACCAGAGCACCCCGATTCCCATGAATTTGTTGCCATCCTCATCGACGAGGTAGAGCTTTGCCTTTAGTTCCATGCTTCTC
>Ga0265295_1005075_pt1 | contig 17154 bp, 30 predicted proteins | sample Munlansysbiofilm_FD_192503 | JGI IMG/M metagenome (GOLD analysis project Ga0265295, IMG submission 192503) | Leachate microbial communities from a municipal landfill in Southern Ontario, Canada - Methane capture system biofilm | ecosystem: Engineered > Solid waste > Landfill > Unclassified ...
TATTCTTGAAGAAGAAAATAATGCCTTTTGGTATGTATCTAGAAAATATAACCTAAAAAACCTACTCGCTAGCTTTAAGAATTATGCTATTCAGGGAGAACTATGTGGTCCTAAAATATTAAACAATAAGTTAGGTCTTGATGAATATGATCTTTATATATTTAATATTATAGATCTTGAGAAAAGACAAAGAATTGCTATTCATGATGCTTTGAGATTTTGTGAAAAGTTTAATTTAAAACATGTAAAAGTTGTTGAAATTATTGATTCTTTTAATTATACATTAGATGAGCTTATTCAAAAAACATTTAGAAAATATGAAGGAACTAATAATCAGATTGAAGGCTTAGTTCTTAGAACTCAAGAATATTGCTATAGTAGATGTTTAGAAGGTGATAGTTCAGTTAAAATAATGAATCCTGCATATTCTAGATAGGAGTTTAATATGAAATTTGAAAATGTAGAAGAAACCAAGCAGATTATAGAAGAAGCTAGCAAATATATTAATGAGAATGATATAACTATTGAAGATATAAAAAGATCTACCGTATTTAAATCAAAATCCAATAATATGATTATTATCCCGCTACAAATTGAATATATTAAAGGCCATGGTCAATATATTCTTCTTGGAAATTGTAATAATGTTAATATGACTTATAGCGATAAACCTCAATCTGCAATAGATATTATTAAGTGGCTTAAAGATATGGATTATAAAAAAACCAATATGAAGCTTGGAATTGTTGAGTTTACTTATGACTAAAGAACAACAAGAGATGTATGACGCTATCTATACTAAAAATAAAGTAACACCAGAAGAAATTGAAGATATTGTCATAAACAATAAAAATAAATTAGAAGGTTTTAAAGATGCTGTTATAGAAATAATGTCTAGTGATAATAATATTTTTAATAATATGTTTATTGTTAATTATAATAAAGAAACTCAGTGTTCTATTATTGCTAAATATTATAATGTAAATATTAATTCTATTTTTATGTCTCCTAAGTTTGATGATCTTATTGTGTTTTCGTTAAGAGCTATTAGCTCTACAACATTAGAAGAAATATATAAATCCATTAATTCTTTATATAGTTTTAACAGAAAAGAGTTTATAATAGCTTGGTATTATTTGTCATCTACATTTAGCTTATTTGATTTATTTATTAAATTCAAAAAAGATATATCTTTGCTAAATGATGAGGCTAAAGCATATGTTCAGAAATATAAAGAAAACAAAAAGAGCATAGATTTTATATTTGATAAAGCTAATAATCAAAAGGAGGATTAATGAGTAAGTCTTCTAAATGTGCAGCTAATCTTCTTGTTAAAATTCAGATGAATGAAAATAAAACACTTTGTGAGGTTCTTAATACTATATTTATGGATGATATCAATAAAAATGCTAATATATCTTCTGAGCTTCTTTATGATAGAATTTTTGAATATGGATTTAAGAAAAATATTATATGAAAGATATAGAATTTGTAATGAACTCTATTAATTGTCCTAATTGTTCTTGTAAGAATTGGTTGTGGTTTAGAGGAAAGGAAGAATTTAATAGGGCTTTATGTATGGAATGTTGTTATCCATTATCAAATGAATGTTCTTTTGTAGATAAAATATCTTGGCAATATAGGAAATATTTTAAAAATGGAAATCGAACTGCCAAAAAAGTTTAGACTTGCTAGACTTGCATCTTATCATTCAACATATAAGCAACGTATAGGAGCAGTAATTTATAAGGGATCTAGGGTTATTAGTTTTGGCTTCAATAAAATAAATAAAAGCCATCCTAAATATGCTAGTAAATATTCAACAATACACGCTGAAATTAATGCACTACTAAAAGCTCAAACTGATCTTGTTGGTTGCTCTCTATATACATATAGAGAGCATAATAAATATCAAACACCTTTACTTAGTAAGCCTTGTAGTAATTGCTTTTCTGCTATTCTTGAAGCTGGAATATCTAAAATATATTATACAACTGGAGAATATCCATATTATGAATATATCAAATTAAAGGAAGTTTTATGATTACTATTTTTGAAGAAAAATTTGCTATTCTTGAAGAAGAAAATAAAATGCTAAAAAAGCTACTTAAACAGGCTCTTAATAAACTTATAGATATTGAATGTAAATATGAGAGTGTTATTGAAATCTTGGATATTAATAATGTAGTTGATCGAGAAATGATTGAATCAATGTATGACCATATTAAGCAGGAAACCGATTTTAAGAATAGTAGTCTTTTAAAATAATAGTTTATTAACAAAGTCCAGCACGGATAAGTTGCTAATTGCGACATCCAAGTAGGAAAGATATGAGCTAAATTTTTGCTATATTTGGCTCAAACAAATAACTATAAGGAGGCCAACAATTAGATATTTGATTGGGGTATTAATATGTATCTTGCTTTTTTGTTCAAAAACAAGTATAGCTAATATTCCATCTAGTGATTTAAAGAACTACTATGTTCATGGCAAAAAACCTACTATTTTAATGCAGCAAATAAAGAAGTATGAGAATGTAAGTTTTAATAATAAGTTATTGTATAAAAATGATAAAGATTTAATAGAAACATGCAAAATTATTTGTAAAAATTCTGATAGCACTTGGAGTGAGTACGATCTTACTACTTTTGCTATTTCTGAATCAAAATTATCTAAAAATGCCATTAATAAACTAGATGGAGGTAAAGGATTATTTCAATTAACTCATATTAAAAAACATTATAAAAAAGAACTATCTTGGGTTACTAATCCTTTTAACAAAGAGCAAAATACTAAAGCTGCCGTCTTTATTTTAAATGATAAATTAAGAATTCATGGGAATAAGCATGAAGCTATTAAAAGATATAACGGCTCTGGTATTAAGGCTAGTAAGTACAGAAAAAAGTTTTATAAAATAAAATATACATTAAAAAATAGTTAGTTAGGGTTATAGCAATGAGAAAAGAGTATTCTAAAGATTTATTAGATTTAGATATTATTAATGTATTAGATAAAAATTTCAATAATAATAGAGATATAATTATTAGTATATTTTCAAATTTACTAAATACTATTAATAATAAAAAAAATATTATTATCAAGTGTAAGATAAATAAGTTTAAGAGAAGATTTAATATAACATCTGATATTTTAAATAATCTTAATTATATTTTAAATGGTACTAATGGTTTTGTATTAGCAGGCGGTAAAATGATTGATTTCTTTAATAATATCTCTTTTAAAGAATCTAGTTGTGATTATGATATTTTTTCTACTTTATCTATGCCCCAAGAAAAGCATGATTTAATACATAATACATTAAAACTAAATAAATTTAAAAATATCTCTATATTACCTCATGTTATAGAAACTGAAAAAGATAATAAGAAATATCAATTTGTGCAAAATTGTTTTTCTGATATTGATAACATAATTGAAAGTTTTGATTTTCGTACATGTGCTATTTGTACAGATGGTATTTATATTTACTGGATTAAAGGGGCACTAAAAGATATTAGAAATAAAAATCTTTATGTTCAAAATTTCCCAAATATGATATCATTTAATATACGATTAGCAAAATATCTTCAAAAAGGATACAAAATCTCTGTCGCTGATTTAACTGTTTTATCTATTATATATATAAATAATTTATATAATAAATTAAGAGATGGTTGTAGTGACAAATTGCTAGATTCTCTAACAAATAGAGATTTTATTTATTCTAGAGATCTAGAATATGTGTTTAATAATAATGATAGTCAACCAGAAGAACTAGAAGAAGTTAATATATAAATGCAGATAAAATAATTCTGCAACAACAAAAAGGAGATTTAATATGTCTAAAATTGTAACCACTTTTGTAAAAATTGCTAATGTTGAACAACTAACAGAAATGGCTGGAGATCTTGATGGTGATATGCTAAAAGATGCTCTTGTTGGAGTTTATCCTTTTATTGCTAATTGTGTATGGACAGAGAGCGTATCAGAAGACGGTATGTCCAAAGAAATCGTGTTTAGTGAATCATACGGAACCAAGGGGCAGTCGCTCTGATATTTGCATAATTAATAACAGATAGTGATTATAAGAACTACATCAAAATAATTTATATTTTTAAAACTATGTTCTTATTATTTATTCTTCTGTTATAAGTTTAAGCTCTATAGTGAATATAACAATTACATCATTTAATGCAAATAAATAAAAACAATTGTTATAGTTTGTTCTTAGAGTAGTTTTATTATAAGATAGTGATTATAAGAGTTACTTCACTCATTATGAAAATATTATTTTAGCTCTTATAGATTGTTCTTCTTATCTTTAATTGGGACGTAAGTTAATGGTAAACTAAAAGACTTTGAATCTTTTTTTGCTTGTTCGACTCAAGCCGTCCTAACCATATATTTTTATAGTCTAGTAGTTCAGTTGGAAAAACGCGCTGTTTTAAAAGAACTATTATTATTTGTACTCTAACTTATAAGTTTTAAAATTCTGATAGCGTTAGAAAATAGTTACTTCAAACTGTCAAACTTAGATAAATATATTAAATTATATTTTAAGTTGTAAAAATGTGTAACAAATAAACTATATTTGAATGTTCACTGAATATTAACCTAGAAGCCCTATAGAAATATAGGGCTTTTCTTTATCTAAAAGGAGATTAAAACTTATGTCGTCATGCAATTCAAAGGTTGTTACTAAGGCTCCAAGAACTCATGAAGGTGGTATTGCTTCTCGTATTAATAATTTTGAAAAACTTAAAAGAAGTGTTCTCTCTAGTATGTTGTGGGAAAATTCTTTTTACGAAGATGGTATGTCAGTAGCAGATAGAATAAGTTCTCTTATCCCTAATGTTAAAGCTGAAGATGTAGCTAAGCTTGCTATTGATGCTAGGAGTAAATATAATCTTCGACATATGCCTTTATTTCTTGCTAGAGAAATGGTTAAACATAAGACTCATAAGCATTTTGTTAGTGATGTTCTTTATAATGTTATTCAAAGGCCGGATGAACTTGCAGAGTTTCTTGCTGTTTATTGGAAAGATGGTAAGCAACCAATAGCAAATCAAGTTAAAAAGGGCCTTGGTAAAGCTTTTACTAAATTTGGAGAATATCAGTTAGCAAAATATAATCGTGATAAAGAAATTAAGCTTAGAGATGTTATGTTTCTTTGTCACCCTACTCCAGAAGGTTTAGAACAAGAATTTCTTTGGAAGAAACTTGTAGGAAATTATTGTGTTAATTGCGGAAAACCTAATTTTGCTCATAAAGGATATAAAGATACACCTAAGAAATATAGTGGCCCGCTCGATGGATGCAGTAATTATGTTGAGGCTAAGTTAGATATTCCTTATACTTGGGAGGTTGAATTATCAAAAGATGGTTCTAATAAGTGTGAAGTATTTACTAACCTTATTAAAGCAAACAAACTTGGAGCAATGGCAACCTTACGTAATTTAAGGGGTATGCTTGAAGCAAAAGTTGACATTAATCTTCTTAAAGATTATATTAGAAATATGAAAACAGAAAGAATCTTACCTTTTAGATTTATTACTGCTGCTAAATATGCTCCTCAGCTTGAAGATGTACTTGAAGAAGCTATGTTTAAATGTCTTGAGGGATATAAAAAGCTAAAAGGAAAAACTGTTCTCCTTGTTGATGTTTCTGGCTCTATGGGCGCTAGTATTTCTAATAAGTCTGAAATGACTAGGTTTGATGCAGCAAACTCTATTGCTATTCTTGCTAGAGAAATATGTGAAGATGTTTCTATATACACTTTCTCTAATAAAGTAGTTTCAATCCCCCCAAGAAGAGGATTTGCTCTTAGAGATTCTATTATGAGTTCTCAGCCTAATAGTTGCACTTATCTTGGCAGAGCACTTAGCACTATCAATAAAAATGAATCTTACGATAGAATTTTGATTTATACAGACGAGCAAAGCCATGATAATGTTGGATCTCATAATGGCAGAGGTTACATCTTTAATGTTGCTTCCTATGAGAATGGAGTAAACTATAAGGATTTTATTCACATTAATGGATTTTCTTCTAATTCTCTGGATTGGCTATTGGAATATGAAAAAGAATTTTGTTAAATAACCTTAATATTGCTATTCTTGATTACTATCTGGTTAAAGTCAGATCAATATTATAATAAAGGAATATATATGTCATTTAAATTTAAAGGCATTGAATTTATTTGTCCCAAATGTGATACTGTAATTAAAGGAACAGTTTGTCCTGAGTGTGGATTTATTATTTACAAGAAAAAGAAGAATAAATCATATGGAAAATAATTTTTTAATAAATAATCTAAAAGATTTAGAAAATGAAGAGGTTGAAATTCTTGATTCAAGTAAAATATGTAATATTGCAAATGAAATTCTTGAAAAAGAAACATTATTAAGAATATGTAAAATTGATAAATTAAATGAATTAATTTTTGAGTGTTTCGATGTTTATGAAAAACTAGAAAAACTTACTGTATTTACAAACAAACTCAATAAAATCAAATCCTTATTAATATCAGATGTTAGTTTTGATTATCTTGATAGTATGGGTGGTAAATAATGACAAAAAAACATATATCCAAAATTGTATATATTTATATTTTTTGTGAGTTATATAAGAATAAAATTATTAAATCTAGAAATATTAATTGCGATTGTATAACTTGGGGTGAAATAAGATTTAAATTAATGCATATTGTTAAAACTATATTTAATAATAAAATTATTAGTTTGAATAATGAGTATGGTAATAATTGTATTGTAAATAATATTAAGTTTTCTGGCAACCTTCTAACTCTTTTATTATCATTTTCTCCTATAAATTTAAGGTCGCATTTTTTTAATTCTATAATTAATGGTTTCAATACTAATTTTTTAAATAATGATTATATTGATTATACATTTTATTATCCTTATGTGGGAATTAGACTTGACTTCAATATGGCAGATTTTTATTCATATGGACAAACAGGAGAAATAAATATTAAAGAAAATCTAGATAGTATTATAAATTCAATTATAAATATACCAAATCAAATTGATATATTGTTTAATTTTTTAATTTATATAAAAGATAAACTATATAATAAAAAAGATGCTGATATTAAGATTAACTTATATGATGTTTATCTTTATTCAAGAAATGGAATGTTTCAGGATTATATAAATGCTAACAGAAAAGATAAAATAAAAAACATTTTAAATAATATATTTGATAATAATTCTTTAGACGTTCTTAAACAGATAGAGTTAGATTTTTGTTTTAATTATAATACTTCTTATTATTTTCATAATGAAACATGTGAGGCAGATATAGCACTTCGAAAAGCTTTTTCTGATAATGGAATATATTTTGATGCTAATTACAATTTAATTAGAAATGAGAGCACAAGTCTAATTTTTACTATTGGAGAGATTAATGAATAATGTTCCAAAAATAAGTATTGATATTTTTGATTCAGCTGCTAATATATCTTTTAATCAAGAGTTTGGAACCGAGGTTAAAACTATTAAAATTGACAGTTTAGTAAAAGCGTTTAATGGTACAGATGTTTCAATTGAGTCTCCTATATTGCCATTAAATACTATTCAATATAAAGAAAAAGGAAATTCTATTATTGTTATAACTGCATATCCTCAGTGTAAGTTTAATGCTACATATAAAGATATAGTATACGAGAATTGTATTAGACCAAATCTTGTATTGAAGTTTGAGCTAAACAAAAATAACAATATATATAATATTTCTAATACTATCTGTTTTGGATTAAAAGATGATTTAACTTTACTTACTAGTAAAACTAAATTATATGATATGCCATTTCCCAATATTGGCAATGGTGGATGGGTGTGCTGGGGAGCTAATAGCATTTCTGGATCTTTAATATCTTTAACTGGTCTGAATATCTATATTAATAGACTTTTTAATTCTCCATTTAATAATCACTTATTTAAAGCAGGTTTGTTAAATCCTTTTGGAATACATAATGTTGAAGATTTTTTTAAATTTCTACAGAACAAAGAAACTTTTCCTAAAGAAATTCTTATTAATACTAACAATAATCTAACATTAGGAGATTTATAAATTGAAATTCAATAAGAATAATTTAATTCCCCTGGTAACTGAAACTCCAAGCAATATTGGGCTTGGATATTATAAGATATACAATAACGGTATTTTTTTTCATAAGCCCGTTATGGGCAAAAGTGAAGTAGTTGTTAAAGTTGAAGGAATTTCTGGAAATGGTGAAGGGAAAGAAACTATAAAAGCAGTTAATCCTAAAATTCCTTTTAGCTATTTTTGGAAAATTATTGATTTTTTTCGGTATGTAAGAAATGAGCATGATTCTAATATTGAATCTTGTGCTGCAATTGCATATTCTTTTAAAGAAGAGAAATTTATGATTTATGTACCAAAACACGAAGCTAGTATTGCTTCTATTAATTATAATTTTCAAGATTTTTATAAACAATATAAAGATTGGTATATTATTCTTATGATGCATTGTCATCCAGGTTCAGGTGCTAATTTTAGCTCACAAGATGATAAGGATGATAATAGAGATAGATTTGAAGGTGTTGTTGGGAATATCAGTAATGTTATGCCTAACTATTGCTTTAGATTTGGGACAATGGGTAAATTTTTTAATGTTGATATAAATGATTTATTTATTAATTCAGATGAAAAATGTAATTTTGATTTTGAAAAAGCTATAAATAATATTAAGGTTAATGTAAATTTAAGTAAAGGATATGTTATTCCAAATATTAACACAACCTTTAATATTGATAGTCTTTTTGATAAATATAATCTTGATAAAGATTTTACTATTGAAGAATTAATGCCAAATTGGTAATTTTTTATATAATTTTTAAAGGATATATATGTTAGAAAAATTAAAATATGGAACTTTTGTTTATAATAATATTATAGATAATAGAAACAATCTTTATTGGTATGTTAATGATAATACAACAAATAAAACTGCTATTGTTGTTGTTGGTTGTGGTGGAACTGGCGGGAGATTAATACCTCAATTAGCTCAGCATATAAATAACCATAACAATGCTCTTAATGAAATTAACCATAAGCAATGGATTAAACATAAAATTAATCTTGTGCTTATTGACGATGACACCGTAAACTAAACTTCTGCGGTGTATAAATTGGGTGAATTCAGAGAAACTCCAGAAGTGGACAACCCTGAGCTAAGTCTATCGAATGAGTGAATAAAGTAGATAGAAAAGTGCAACGCATAGGTTATGAGGACTAACTCAACCAATAATTAACTCACGAGCGCCCAACATCTTAAAAAGATGAAGATATATGCTGAGCTGCAAATATAACTTTAAATAAAATTGCAGAACTGAAAGATAAAAAACTTTCAGGGTAACATTTTAATGAGAAGCTAAGAATCTTAAAAGGCAAAACTTTTATAGTTTTGATATTGGCAAAAATAAAGCAGAGTGTTTTGCTAAAAGATTTTCGTCTATGTATGGAATGGACATTATTTATAAAAATAAAAAATTTACATCTGAAACAAAATTAGATAATTTTGCTAGTAAAAATGTTATAATATTTGATTGTACTGATAATTTAAAAGCGAGAAAATCTATTGAGGATAGTGTTAATCTTAATAGGAATTTAAATTCAATTATTATATCTTGTGGGAATGAAGATACTTTTGGTCAAGTTATTTATTCATTTAAAAAAGCAAATTATTATAAAAGCAAGGAAGAGAGTTTAGGTAAATTATTTAATATTTTACATAAATATAAAAATCCTAAAAATGATCCAACTGTTATTAATAAAATAGATTATTCTGAAACTTTATTAGAAATGTTTCCTGATTTTAAGGATACAGAAAAGCCTTCTTGTACTGATATTGAGCTTCAAGATGATCAATCTATGCCTATTAATTCTACTGTTGCTCAAATTGCATATAATATGTTTTATGAAATTATATCTGGGAAAGAATTAAATTATAATATTGTTAAATGTAATATTAATAATATATTTACTACCAATATTATAAGTATTGATTATTTAATTAGAGCATTTTGTAAAAATATTTATGGTGATTATAATGAGACAATTTTAGAGTCAGCTTTGGAAGCTCATGGAATTAAAGTTTCTTGGAGTGAAACTAAAGGTGAGTATAAAGTTCTAAGTGATTATGTAGTTAAATTTAAAAAATATGCCATACCTTTTCTTTATTATTGTGTGAGAATACACTATATAAACTATGCTGATCTTAATAAATTAATAGATTTAGCTGGAGATAAGAATGCCAATATTTAATTTAGTTTGTAATAAATGTGGATATCTTGAAGAGGTAATTTGTAGTTTCGATAAGTCTGGTGAATATATATGCCCTATGTGTGGAAATAATCTTGTAAGAATGGTTTGTAAAGCTGGCTTCAAAGTAAACGGATTTTCAGCAAGCAATGGATATTCCAGGCCAGAAATAGGATATAATAATGATCCTCAGCCTTGGTAATTTATGAATAGCGCTAAAGTTATTCAAGTCATTGGCCCGAGCTTCACAGGTAAAACTTATTTAATATCTCGTCTTATAGTTGATTTTAATGATTTTCATATTATAAATTTTGAAAAACATTTTGTCAGAAATAGCTGTAAAGATGGTTATATGTCTTTTTATAGAGATATATTAGATAAGCTTAAGTCTAATAAGAATATTATATGTGAGTCTGTTTATGGATTTAGTAACAATCCTTTTCTTAAACTTGATCTTAAGGAATATTTAACTATATTATGTTGGCCTACATTAAACAATCATAAGAGATATGTTGAAAAATATAGAGCTAATCATAGTAAGAAAGATGTTACATATAGACTAGGCAGCTTACATATAGAAAAAATTAGACTTAACTATAATTGTAATTTTCCTTCTCATATATATGATGGAATTAATTATAATAAAATAAAAAAGTTAGTTGGTGATTATGTTAAAAGTTAAAAAAGTAATAATCTTAAAAAATGGAAAACAGGGAAGTGCAACAATAGTTTTAAGTGAAGGAGATAGTGAACTTATTATTAATAAAGTTATTATAGATCTTAATAATGGTTCAGATCCTATTAAGTCACCTACTTTTGATAATACTCCAATTGTAAGTGGAGATAAAGCACAAACTTTATTTAATTTTATCCTAAAGGTATTTAATAAAATTTCTGATACTTCTCCCGGTTTATATGAGATTACTTCTTCATCAATTACTAAATTAGGAGCAAAATAGTGAATGTAAATATTAAGGTATTTAAATCAACAAAATCAACTGTTCAGGTTGGTTTTGGGACAGTCACCTTTGAAAATTTTGTTAATATTAGGTTTGGAATTATTAATAGTAATTATGGATTAAGAGTTAGTTGGCCTTTTGATAAATATGTTTCAAATGGTGAAACTAAATATGACAATAAAGTAACTTTTGTAAATGAGGATGACAGAAAACTTATTGATTCTAATATTATAAAAGAATACAATAGGATAGCTGGCATAACCTCTACATCTAGTGGTGGTAAAGCTGATCTTAAATTTGATTATGGTGAAAACGAAAATACAAATCAAGAATATAAAAATAATGCCGATACATTAACAAAAGAAGATGACAATAATGATATTCCCGATATTGAATGGGACACTGAATAAAGGAGATTAAATGTCAGAAGAAACAGTTGTCTACGAAGAAAGAATAGATGAACTTAAAATATTTAGGACACAGGCAGTCTTAGGCTTATCGCCTTGGATTGCAAAACAAAGACTTATGCTTGAAATTTCTCCAGCTGTTGCTGGCGTTAAAGGTCAACCTCAGTCAGGTGAAAAACGATTTGAGTATGATAAAAAGATTCGCATTTCTTTTAAAACATCTCATATGCTTCAATTCGCATATGATCTAAAAGAATTAATTAAAAGTGGCAAAGGTGAAATTAAAAAGTTTGCTGATATGTCTAAATCTGTTGTGAACGATTCAGATAAAAAAACTCTAAGCGTTATTGCCCGTGATAATGGGGATATTGGATTTGCTTTATTTAAGGGAAATGACAAAGTAAATATCTCTATTACAAAGTCTGATGCTTATGCTATTGTTAAACATATTGAGTTTGTTTATCAATATTTTGTATTCTCAGCACTTTCTAATGGAGCTAATAATGGAAACAAATCCTAATTATATTTGTGAGTCTATTCTTCGTATAGAGAGTATGAATCCAAGAGATATTACGATTGATATTGGAGATAAAAATATCTTTGAATGTATTTTAAAGAGATCTGATAGTAAATTTAAAGTTGCTGTTCATGAAGATATAATTAATAATAAGTATAATTATATTCCAATAACATATAGGCTAAATAAAAGACTTATTAAACCAGATAATAAAGTTTATTTAAGAAACAATAAAGAGCTTAGAAATGGTTTAAGAAAACTTGGTATGATTACTCACTTAAAGAATAGTCTTATTGAGGAATTAGTTTATGAATGGGATAAAAAATTAAAAACTTTTGATTCTGAATATATTAGATGTGATATATTTTTAACAGATAAAGTAAATGAGCTTATCCCTATTAATATATTTCCTGATATAGATTTTATTGGAAGGAGTTTAGTTAAATTTAGTCCCTCTAATAAATTAGGGAAAGATATATGCAATCAGTTTTGTAAAACTGTTATTGGTACATGTAGGCTAATTGAATGGATAGGAGCTATAAATATAGGCCAGGATGAATAATCCTGGCTTATGTTTTATTTTATTATGACAAATGCAGATAACAATAAGAACAAAGAGTATTCTAGAGAACAACTTGCTATTGTTGCGAATAATCACTTTAAAAACAAAAGATCTATTCTTATGTGTGATTTTCTTGGCACAGGTATTGGAGCTGAATATTATCTAAAAAATATTAATAATTTAAATACTATTCATTTAATTGAAAACAATAAAGCTAAAATTAAATATCTTCTTAATAAGCCTAATGTTATAAAAGCTGTTGGATATAGTATTTTAAGTAAAAAGCATTTAGATTATTTTTGTTTTACAGGTAATATCTATAAGACTGGCATTATTCACGATTGCGATATGTATGATTTTTTAAATAATAAAAATTATAGATTTGATATACTTAATTTAGATTTTTGTGCTCCATATTATTATAGAGAAAACAAAACAATAGTTAAGTCAACAGTTGAAATTTTAATACAATCTTTTTTAAATAAATCTATAAAAAATGGCGGGCTGCTGTTTGCAACTTTTCAAACATCTGGAAGATGTGCAAATATAATTAAAGAATCAATAAGAAATAAGCAAGATATATCAAATAATATTGCAGAAATAGCAAAAATATTTAATTACAATATTGAAGAAATATATGCTTATTCTTATAAGAGTAGTAGAGCTACAAGAATGTTACAATTAGGATATAAAGTAACATCTTATGAATAGTATTATGAGGTTTTAATGAAATGTATTTCTTATTTAGATATTAATAATATATTTTTTAGACATAAAAAGTTAGATTTTAAGAAGCTTAAAGAGTGGATTGAAAATCAATATGAAATAGTAAGATTAAATGCTTTTAACGCTATTGACCATAAAAATGAGTTGCAAGTAAAATTTAATATCTACTTATCTAATAATGGATATAAAGTTGAAAACTATGACATTAGCTTAGTTACTAATGTAGATCCTATTATTATTACAACAATGTGTACTGATGCTCTTTATTTTAAGCATAATGTTATTCTTCTTGTTGCTTGTGATGGTGGATATTCTTATCCTCTAAATGAACTATCAAAAAGAGGATACAAGATACATGTTGTTGGCGTTAAGAATAATACATCTACAGATTTACTAAAAATTGCTGATAATATTTCTTATCTTGAAGACATTGGAGTTGTGCTATGAATAATTATGCTATTTTAGAAGAAAAGTATAAGCATTTATTTGAGCAAGATAAACATGGCTCTATTCTTAGAGGCATTGAATGTGGCACTGGCTGGTATAATCATGTTGAAAAATTTCTTGAATCTTTAGAGTGGATTAGAACTCATAATTTACACTTAAATAATAATGATAGTGAAGAGTTTCATTATATTTCTATATTTCAAATTAAAGAAAAATTTGGTGAGTGTAGATGTTATGTTTCACATGTTAGTTCTATAGATAATCAAGTAAGTGAAGCAGTAGGATCTTTAACTGGAAAATGTTCTATTACTTGTGAAAAATGTGGTAAATTAGAATATGATTGTATTAAGTCTAATGGTTATTGGATATATTGTTTATGTAGTAAATGCTATTCGGAGCTAAAACAATGATATATAATAATTGGATTAGTGTTCTTGAGGCTCTTAAGTGTGAATCTTCTACTAATGCTAAAATTGCTACTCTTAAAGAGAATAAAGATATAAAATATTTACGAAGATATTTAGATTATAGCACTAATAAGCAAATTACTTTTGGGATTAAAGACATTCCATTTTATAAAACTACAGATAACCCAATTTCTACTTTTGAAGAATTTGAGTTTCTATGTGATCAATTATCTACTCGAAAATTAACAGGAAACGCAGCTAAACAGGCGATAGCGACATTTTTATCTAAATGTGATAGTATTAGTAGCTTCTGGTATATTAAAGCTATACAAAAGGATTTAAGTTGTATAGGGTTAGGTCTTCGTCTTATAAGTAAAGCATTTGGAGAAGAAAAGAAATTTAGATGTTCTGGAGCTAATCCTGAAGATAAATTAGATAAAATGAGATATACCGCTGACGCTCAACAAAAGATAAACGGTTTTAGGGTATTTTGGTATACAGATTTAGATGGTAAAGTTGATTCTAATTATTGGGATGATAGAAAACTTCCTATTGGTAGAAGTGGTCTTGCTATTGACACATTTGATTTTTTAATTCCTTTTGTTGAAGAATTAAATGTTAAATGGAAAGTTATTGATTGTGAAGTAGAATGTGATGATAATTTATCTGAAATACAATCTCTATTTAATTTTGATCGCAATAAGACTATAGAAGACTTTACTAGCAAGACTGGTAAAGTTAAAAAAGGTTGGCAAGATCATCTTAATCGTCTAGAAGAGATCAAAGATATTATGTCTAGAACTAAGGTAAGAGTATTTGAAATTTTAGATAGAGATGAATTTGAATCTCAAAATGTTAAACTTACTTATATTGAGCGACGTACTCTGCTTGAAGAATTCTTTAAAGATAAGAATTATGATAGAGTAAAACTTGTTAAAGCTTGGCCTATTAAGAATAAAGAAGAAGCTATTGCTAAAGCTGAAGAGTTAATTCGTGAAGGCAAGGAAGGCGTTGTTGTTAAATGGCATTTTGGTAAATATGGCTTTACAAAAGATAATTCTCAAATTAAGATTAAGAGAAAAGCTGCTTGTGACCCTGATTGTCAAATTGTTGGATGGGAACCTTCTAAAACTGTATATGATACTAAAGGAAATCCATATCCACTTATGTTAGGAAATCTTATACTTCGATATAAAAATAATCAAGATAAAATAGTAGAATCTGGCTGTGGAACTGGTAAGCTTCTTACTAGACAATTTAAATTAGATTTTGCTAAGAATCCTGAATTATATATTGGAAGAATAGTAGTTGCTACTTGCATGGAATTTAGTGAAGATGGTCTTATGATATGTCCTAGAGTAGAATATCTTAGACCTCCAGAAGATAAGAATACTATAGATTAAATTTATATTTAGTAGTGAATAAAACAAATTCATCGACTTTGACGACGAAACGCAAGTTCGAATCTTGCCCAAGGAACTAATACTACCTCGGTCGTCTAGTGGCTAGGACGCGAAAAATTTTTGTTTTAATTTGTTCTCTAAATATTATAAGGAGATCACTATGTCTAAAAAAATATTTGTTATTGAAGGGTGCTATGATTGTCCTTTAAGCAAGGTTACAAAATTGTATGAATCAACCCTTATATGTAAGCATCCAACTATAAAGAATAGGCTTATAGAAGATATTGATTATTTTAGTGAGATTCCTGATTGGTGTCCACTAGAAGATTATAAGGAGAGTATTAATGAAAACATTTGATGAAATTTGTAATGTAATTGAAGAAATGAGAAAAGATGTTTTGCTAACAAGCAAAGGGACAAAAACTGCTGCAAGAAGAGTAAGAAAGAATTGTCTAAAAATTAGAAAACTTGTAAACACTCTTAGAAAAGATTGTCTTGATATTATACATAATGGAGTTCCTGAACCTGAAATTGCTGAATAAAGGATGACTGAATGGAAATACTAGAATATGTGTCTGTTGAAAATGATTGCTTAGAGCAGCTTATTAATAACAATACTTTAAACCAAATAGGAATTAATAATTTAAATGATTCTTTTGCTATTCTTGAACAGAATAAAGATTTATTTATGACTTATAAAAATAATATTAAATCTTTATATATTTCTAGTAATCCCTTTTTGTTTGAAAATACAGTTAAAGTATTGTCTTATTTGGAAGATAGATTAAAGATATGTATTGATCATGTAATATTAAGTTCTTCTGATATTAGAGAAATGATTGAATTAATTGAGTTTTATAGAGGAGATGTCTTTTTTGCTATTGAAGCTAATCAGCTTAATATAATTGAAATTATTTCCTTTATAGAACGCAATAGATTATCAAATGTTAATATTGCTATTAGCAATTTAACTAATGATATTTGGACTTCTAATAAATATCTATTCAATCAAATTAGTCCTTATATTGGAGTTATTTATAATAATCATTATATTAATCTTAAAGAGCTAGATAAACATGAAAGATTATTATTAGATTTTTATATTGTTTAAAGGAGAATTATGGAAAAAACTTTTTATAATACTGATATTAATGGAACAAAGAAAAATGTAAAAGATGTTGTAGTCTTTGGTAATGGAGATATGTTTCTCTTACTTTGCAAGGCATCTAGTCAAAAAGAAGGCTGGATGAAGAGTACAAAAGCAATGCAAGTTCCTGGAGGATGTGTTGTTCAAGTTACAACACAGCAAAAAAATATTGACGGTACTTATTCTATTGCAGAATCTTTAACTTTTGTTCCTGGAGTTAAAGTTGTTGAAGACCTTGAGAATAGCGGGAGAAAATTAGTTTCTTTATCAG
>Ga0265295_1005078_pt1 | contig 17149 bp, 19 predicted proteins | sample Munlansysbiofilm_FD_192503 | JGI IMG/M metagenome (GOLD analysis project Ga0265295, IMG submission 192503) | Leachate microbial communities from a municipal landfill in Southern Ontario, Canada - Methane capture system biofilm | ecosystem: Engineered > Solid waste > Landfill > Unclassified ...
GTTCCTGTCCGATTTCGACCGACAGGGGAAGTTCGAGAACGAAGCTGGGCGTTTTCGACCGTTTCATCAGACGCTCTTTTGTTGTTCGACGTACTGCTTGATGACCTCCAGCGGAGCGCCGCCGACCCTGGCCTCGGACGAGCGCATTATGCGCTTCAAATATTGCGATAGCGCAACCAACCGAGCTTGGGGAGGTAGATACGGCTATTGCCCTGATCGAGCTTGACCCCCTGCGGGAAGCGGAAGGCGTTATGGACGCCTTTCTTCTTGAAACGCGGGAACTGCTTTGGATTACTTCGGTCGAAAGCATCCATCAAAGCACGATCCAGCGATTTAAGGGTTTGCTGCAATACCTGGGAGTGAGCTTGCGTCTTAAGCCAGGGGCGCTCCTTTTTCCACTGAGGCAATAGAGATGTCGCCTTGTTGTAGCGCAACACCGGCTCACCGGCATCGAGTCGCTGTTTTTGCAACCCCAGCATCTGGTTCCAGACAAAACGACACGATCCGGCAAAACGCAACATCTGGCGTTGCTGCCCCACAGAGACGTTCAGTGCAAATTTGTAGGCTTTTCGTATCAACATAGTTCGACGTTCTCACGGATCGTCGCAAAAGCAAGAGGCTTTCATGCCCGGTCCCCGGTCAGCACCTTATATCCCCGCCCTGAAGAGACGGGGCTTTACGGTGCGGGCAGGTAATCACGGCAAGGAGGCAGAAGAAGAAACGCGGCAAATGTTCGGGCTATCCGAAAGCTGTGCCGCCTGAAAAGAAAAACCGCCCTTCGTATCAAGAAGGGCGGTTTTTTTGTGCTTTTCGAGACATACAATCTCTTTTTTTTTCGTCATACTGTCTCCATCATCCTTCGGATGTCTCGAAGGCAAGGTGACGACCTTGTAAAAACAAACGTCCCCGGCCTGCGAGCCGGCCAAATATCGGCATCGTGCCGAAGCGGAATACCGCACGCCAGGCATCTTGTCTGGCATCCAAAACCCATCCTGGGCAGGGTTCATGCTTTGCCCGATGGGGCATCGTATGGCCCGCTCCGGGAACCCGGCGGCCACGGCCGGGTTTATTGATCCCCGGTCTGGTGGCAAACCGGGAGAAGGAGTAAGGCTATGTCGGTAAACAAAGTGATCCTGGTGGGCAATCTGGGAAAAGATCCTGAAGTGCGCCACACGCCCAGTGGTGTCGCCGTGGCCAATTTTTCTCTGGCCACTTCCGAGTCCTACAAGGACAAGGACGGCAATCGTCAGGAAAAGACCGAGTGGCACAATGTCGTGGCCTGGCGCCAGCTGGCGGAAATTTGTGGCCAGTATCTGCACAAGGGTAAGCAAGTGTACATCGAGGGTAAGTTGACGACGCGCAAGTGGCAAGATCGCGACGGCGTTGACCGCTATACCACCGAGATCGTTGCCGACCAGATGCAGATGCTCGGCAGCGCCAACGACGGCAGCGGAAACCGCCCGGCGCAGCAACAAAGCCGCCCGGCGCAGCAACAAAGCCGCCCGGCGCAGCAACAAAGCCAGCCGGAGCAGCAAGGCTATGGCTATGGGGATCCCGGGGCGGACGACTCGGACATCCCCTTTTAGAACAAGCCCCGCACGGGAGTTTATGACTCCCTTGTGGGGATCATGACTCCCCGTGCGGGCCAGATCAATCAAGGCCCGGCGGTAGCGCACCGGGCCTTTTCTTTTTCAAGAGTCCGGGATGCGCTCACCGGTCAAAGGAGGGGTTGTGATCGAAATTTTCCAGGAAGACGGATCGGTACGCAAGTATCGGTCCCTCTCGGAAAGGCTGCCGGAGTTTTTGGCGGCCTTTCCAATTTCAGAGGGGTTCAGAGTAGAGGTTGAGGCGAAAGCCTTGGCCGAAATCTGCCCCGGCGTTGAGTCTGCCGGCGTGGTCTTCACCGCTTCGCTCTATAAGGGCGATGCGGTGGTGGCCAACGCCTCGGCTCACCGCTTTAGCCTTTCCCAGTTCAAGGACTGGGAAAAAGGCGAAACCGCAGCTCGCCAGCGTCTGTTGGCTGCGTGCGGTTTTGGCGGGGACGTTCTCGATGAGGACGAGGCTCTGGACATGAAAGACCAGGGCCTGCAGGTGGCGCAGGTGCCACCTTCTCCACCTACCCAAAAGGCTGCCGAAAAGCAGCCCGAGCCGAGCGTTTCTCCGACGAAGGAGAAGCCGCCGGTCGCTGCGAAAGAAAGACCAGTCGCAGCGAAAGAGTCGCCAGCACCGCCCCAGCCGCCACGGGAGGATGTTCCTGTGGCCTTGATGCGCCAGATCGAGCATCAGGCAAAGCTCAGGGGGGTACCCTGCCCTTCCCCGTCGAATCTTGACGAGGCCAGGCAGGCGCTGAAAGCTCTGCTCCGAAAATAAAACCAACCCCGCCGGGGAGCATGTCTCCCCGGTTGGGGGACATTTGCGCCCCGGCCCAAATCCCTTGCGAGGGAAGGAGGCCATCATGGCAAAAGTTTATGTTCGCCCGAGCTTCATCACCAAGTTCGACGAGTGCCCTTTCGCAGCAGATCTTCAGTACAATAAGAAGATCTGCTGCGAGGGCAGCAGCGCCAACCTCGTGTTCGGCACCGCCGTTCACGATGCGATTGGAAAGTGGGTGCTGGCTGATTCGACGGGATTGAAGTTCGATCCCGTTGCCCAGTTCGAAATGAACTGGGACGAGGCCACGACCAAGCAGGTCGTTCGGTACAACTCCCAGATGGGACCGGACGATTTGCTGGAAACGGGAAAGAGGCTCTGTGATCTTTTCCCGCAAGCCTGGCGGGACGCCGGGCTTGTTCCCCTGGTCGACGAGCAAGGTCTCGTCATCGAGCGCAAGCTCGAAGTCGAGATCTTGCCCGGCGTGATCCTGACCGGTACGCCGGACGTTGTGGCCATGGACGAAGATGGGGAAGTAGTCGTTATCGACTTCAAGACCCCTGCTTCGGCTTCACCGGAGCTTTTTTACGCGGTCAGCGATCAGCTCACCGCGTATCAAATCCTGGTGGAGGGGAATCCGAGCCTCGGCGTCCCTTCCGTGGCCCGCGTAGGATTCATGGAGCTTCTGAAAAAGAAAGTTCCTAAAACCTCCCGAGGCGAGGGGCCGAAGATCCTGGCCCCGGCCTGCGGTTCCCGGCGCACACCGGAGCAGATCGCGGCCTTCACGCAAAAAGTTGCGTGGATAGTCGAGGATATGCGGAACGGCCGTTATCCCAAGCGGCCGCGCATGGCGTTCAATACGCCGTGCAGCATGTGCGACTACAAAGGTTTCTGCCACGAAGGGGAAACAGAAGGTCTGATCTTCCCCTCTAACGCGACTGATGCCGCATAGGAGGAGAGATGAAGGCCAATGTTGAGGTCAAGTTTCTCAACCACGCTCAGGAGCGGGTAACCGAACGGGCTTTAAGCCATGAGGTTATTACCACCCTGTGCCAAACGGCGGCGCCAATGCTCAAGATTGGAGTCCCCCTGCGATTTAAGGTGGGGGAAACAACGATTGTTGCGCAAAAGCGCAGCCCGAGAACGGTCGAGGTCATAACTGCCTGGCAGCTGGCCTAGTCCTTAATTTTACCTACCCTGCGGGGAACGCCATCCCCGTAGGGGATCTGTGCGTTCTCCGCGACTATTGCCCTACCGGGCAGAGGAGGAACGCATGGAAAAACAAATGTACGGGATTGGCGAAACCTTCGGTATTAAGGCTGATACCGCTGCTACTGTACCTGGGTTTAAGGTTGACCCTGCCAGCCCGACCGCGCAGTTTGTCCCCGCGGTGGACTCGAGTTACAAGTTCACCACCGAGTCCCTACGGGACATTTTAGCTTGGGTGAAACTCTCTGACATCGGCCTGCTTGAGAATGAGGGCTTCTTGTCCTTCGGTCCAAAGGGGGCTGGGAAAACCAGCCTTATCTTACAAGTGGCCGCCCGATTGGGAGTCCCCGTCATTGAGGTGACAGGGCACGGCCGTCTGGAGGTCGAAGACCTCCTCGGTCGTAACACTGTCGTAGGAGGAGACATCCTGTTCCAAGATGGCCCTTTTACGACTGCTGCCCGGCTAGGATGCTGGGTGTTGATCAACGAGATCGACGCCATAGATCCTAGCCAGCAAGTCGGGCTTAACTCTCTGGCGGAGAGGCGGCCGTTTCTCATCCCGCAAACGGGAGAAACGGTTGTGCCACATCCAGACTTCCGGGTGTTGGCAACGGCCAACACCAACCTTGCCGGAGACAGCAATGGAGCCTTTGCGGGAACGCAACGGCAAAATTCGGCCTTCGCTGATCGCTTTATGTTCAGCGAATGCGGGTACCCCAGCCCAGACGCCGAACTGGAGATCATCCAAGCGCTCGTCCCAGGACTGCCGCCGGAGCTGGCGAAGGTACTGATCAAGGTGGCGAACGTCGTCCGGAAGCACTACGTTGAAAGCGAACTGGACATTACCTTGTCAACCAGATCGCTCGTCCGGTGGGGGAAACTGACCTGGGCCTTCTCCAAGGCTGCGGGGATCGGTTCCCCGGTGGTTTATGCCATGCACCGGGCCTTCGGCTTCCAGTCTGACTCGGACTCCCGCGTCATCTTGGAGGAGATCCTTCAGCGTGTCCTGCAGGAAGAAGGTGCTTGATGCTTATTGCAAGAAGCGCCTTACGCTTCGACAACCCGGACGGGTCGTCGAAGGACTGGACCATCGAGCTTTACGACGATGGAACAGTCACCAGGCTGTTTGGGTCGACCGGCAAGAAGATGCGGTCGACCACAGCGCCACCCTCAGTGACCGCCCCTTCCGCTAAAGAATGGTATCAAGAGCGAATAAGGGAGAAGGTCAGAAAAGGGTACTACCCCATCAAGATCTCGACTCAGGATCAAAAAGATGTCGCGAAGATTGTAGGGGAAAAAAGAAAACAGGAGGCCCATGTAAGAATGAATAAATTGCTCGAAAATGTGAGCGATTCCGGCATGGGCGATTCTGAGTTCGTGTTGTTCTAGCAAAAAACCTGCGAGGGGAGTTCCAAGACTCCCCTCGCGGAGTCTCCAGGACCTCCCCTCCGGGCCACAGCAACAGCAAGGCCCGGCGGTAGCGCACCGGGCCTTTTCTCTTTTCAAAAGGCCGGGACGCGCTCACCGGCTAAAGGAGGAAACATGGAAACATTAAACAAGTTGGTGGTCGTCATGCTCGACATCCACCTCTGGACGGCCCGCAAGAAATTGCGGGCCGAAGATCTGAGGACGGCTGGCGAGCTGCCGCCAGAAACTCTGGCGTCTCTGGGGAGCAAACGGGTCTGCGACCCGAAAAAACTGGCCCCTTTTGCCGCCCTAAAAAAAAGGGCCCATCGGGTTTGCGAACTCGTTGGCGTCCGTTTCCTCGGCGGCTATGCCATCCCGGAAGAAAAACTCTTTGAGGTCATAAACGACCTCAAAGAGATCGAGGCGGAGGCTGCCCGAGCCAAGGCGGCGTTTCTCGCTGATTACCAAAACACGGTAGATCAGTGGGTCGCCACCAACGCCGCCTGGGGGGAAATTATCCTCCGGGCGGTTGAACCCGCCTCGCGGGTGGCTGCCCAAATCAGTTTTGGGCACCAGGCGTTTCGCATTGGTGCTGCTGCCGCAGAAGACGGCGCCGAGAGCAACGATGGGCTCTCGGAGGCTGTTGCCGGCCTTGGGGATCGGCTGATCTTTGAGATCAGTCGAGACGCCCAGGCCCTATGGGACACATCCCTCCAGGGGAAAAATGAGGTAACCCAAAGGGCCACACGGCCGCTGAAAACGATCCTCAAAAAACTCGAAGGGCTAGCCTTTATAGACACCAGGATCAACTCGTTGATCCTGCGAATCAGGGAGGGTCTAAAGGCTCTGCCAAAGTCCGGCATCATAGCCGGTCAGGACCTCAACCTGTTGGCAGGGCTGGTACTGCAACTGGCCGACAGGAAAGGGCTGCTGTCCGGCTCTTTTGATCAGGTCACCGAGACACCCGAAGAACAAGATCAAGAACCAGACGACCTGTTCTCATCACATGAGGACAGCTCCACACTTGATGAGGAAGTGGAGAAAGGCCCGGAGGATATTGAAGTTATCCCTGAGCCGATGCCGTACCAGGAATTTGTCTTGTTCTAAAACACCCCTGATGGGGCTTGTGCTTTCTTTGAAGGCACAGCCCCGTCATTGGGGCTGTGCGGGAGGTGGATATGAACAAAAGAGGACTCATAAACTCTCTCCCAGTCATTGCTAAAATGCTGGGGGATAAAAACAAAATTAAGGTTCGGATCTCTGGCAACAGTGCCTACACAGACGGAGATATTATCAATATTCCCGTCTTGCCTGACGATGCAGATGCGTTGATCTTGGCTCGTGGGTACATTGACCATGAATCGGGCCATGTCCGAATGTCGGACTTCGAGGAGACCAAGGGAAGAGAACCCGTAGTCATGGCGATTGCTAACGCCCTGGAAGACGTTAGGGTCGAGAAGGCCATGGGGGAAATCTTCCCTGGCTGCAAACGTAACCTCGGGGATCTGGCGGCTTATTTGGCCGCCAAGGGTGCTTTTTCTCTCCCGGAGGAGGGCGAGGTCCCTGTGGCCGAGGCATTTATGGTGTGGCTTATTGCCTCATTGCGCAGCAACGTATGCGGGCAAACTGCTCTGCATCCTGTTGCTGAAGACGCAATGGAATGTCTGCAAGAGATATTCTCCGACAGCCAGCTCGATGAATTGCTTGATCTGGCAGTGGAAGGATCGCTTGCCCAATCGACCAAAGAAGTCTTCGATGTTGCCGAAAGGGTGTATCAAGCCCTGAAAGACTGGGAACAGCAGCAGCAGCAAGCCATCTCTGATGGAGATTCGCAGAGCGACCAGCAGCAGCAAGGTGGTTCTGATGGAGATTCGCAGGGCGACCAGCAGCAGCAAGGTGGTTCTGATGGAGATTCGCAGGGCGACCAGCAGCAGCAAGGTGGTTCTGATGGAGATTCGCAGGGCGACCAGCAGCAGCAAGGTGGTTCTGATGGAGATTCGCAGGGCGACCAGCAGCAGCAAGGTGGTTCTGGCGGAGATTCGCAGGGCGACCAGCAGCAGCAAGGTGGTTCTGATGGAGATTCGCAGGGCGACCAGCAAGGTCGCTCTGGTGGACCCCCTTCCCGCGCGAGCGGTGGTTTAAGTGAGCTGATCAAAGCCACCCACGAGGACATGGGAAAGACGGATATGGGTGAAAAAATCGCCCAAGCGCTGACAGAAATGTCCGCGGGCAAGTATTCGTCTCTCTGTGTCCCGTCAGAAGAAAGAGCACCTGCCTCAAAGGTAGACGTTTCCTTGGTGAGAAAGGAGACGGCCGCCCTTAGAGGGCGTCTGGCGGGCCTTATTCAAGCGGCTCGCTATCAACCGTCATTTCCTCAAAAATCAGGACGGCGGATTGAGGCTGGGGCATTGCCCCGGTTGGCGACGAAGGATCCACGGGTCTTTCGCCAAGAAGCAGAGCAGGTGGCAGTCAACACGGCCGTCACCATCCTGTTGGATCGCTCTGGTTCCATGTGCGGAGATCGGCTGGAGGTTGCCTCCCAGGCAGCTCTTGCCGCCGCGCTGGCACTCGACTCTATTCCTGGAGTCGAGGTGTCTGCTGCCGCCTTCCCCGGATCAACCGGCAACAATGTCATCTCGGTGATGACGGCGTTTGGTGAATCTGCAAGAGCGACAGCCAAGAACTACGGCATTGCATCTACCGGAGGGACGCCAACCGCGAATGCCCTTTACTGGGCTGGCTCGCGTTTGGCCAACCGGCCAGAACCAAGAAAGATGGTTTTGGTCATCACTGACGGCGATCCAAACGATTTGTTCGCCGCCATTGAGGCCAGGAAGACGCTGGAAACTAGCAAAATAGAGGTGTTTGGTATAGGGATTCAAGTCCCTACCATCACTTCTGTGTTTCCAAAGTCCAGGAGCATCAATGATGTTTCCGCCCTGCCCTCTGCACTCTTTGAAGTGCTGCGTGCAGAGCTGACCAAAAAATAACCTTGTATTGAAAAGGGGCCTTTTAGGCCCCTTTTCAATACACAAAAACCCTCGTGCCTGTCCTACCATGACAAGCATGAAAGGAGAAAAAGATGAAAAGTGAAAATTTCCCGGCGTATGCCGGGCGTTACATCAAGAAGCGTCACGGGGGGATCATCCCCTTCGATGCCGAAAAAATCTTTTCCGCGATCAAGAAAGCCGTTGTCTCCTGTGGTGGTAACGACTTCGAGAATGTCGCGGCTCTGACCTGCCGAGTTATTGAGGCGATGAACGCCGAGTTCGCCGCTCGGGCCTCAGCTATGGACGGCCGCAAGGCCATCCACCAGGTCGAGGAAATCCAGGACCTGGTGGTGAAAGCCCTTATCAAGGGTGGCCACGATCAGGTGGGCTTGGCTTACGTCAAGCACCGCTTGAAGCGAGCCGAGGCCCGCGAGGGCAAGGCACTGGTTAAGGCGTCGGTGGAGAACATCAGCGCCTACGTCGGTGACGTGGACTGGCAGGTGCGGGAAAACGCCAATATGGGGTATTCCGTACAGGGCCTCAACATCCACATCGCCGAGGAGGCCATCAAGTCGTTCTGGTTGCATCAGTACAGCGATGCGATCCGGGACGCCCATGTGCGGGGAGATTTCCATATCCACGATCTCGGCTTCTTGGGCAACTACTGCTGCGGCTGGGATCTCAAGGAACTCCTGCTCAAGGGGTTCAATGGAGTCCCTTTCAAGGTAGCGGCGGGTCCAGCGAAGCATCTGGATACCGCCCTGCTTCAGTTGACGAACTTCCTGTATACCATGCAGGGAGAGTCTGCGGGAGCGCAGGCCGTGTCGAACTTCGACACCCTGCTCGCCCCTTTCGTCCGCCACGACAACCTGAGCTACAAGCAGGTCAAGCGGGCGATGCAGCAGTTCGTGTTCAACATGAACGTGCCAACTCGGGTGGGATTTCAGACGCCCTTCACCAACATCACCCTCGACCTTTTCTGCCCCTCGAACATGGCAAAAGAGGCGGTAGTGATCGGTGGTGAACTTCTTGATAGTTGCTACGGCGACTACCAGGGGGAGATGGACCTCATCAATCGCGCGTTTTGCGAAGTGATGATGGCCGGAGATTCAGAAGGGAGGATTTTCTCCTACCCTATTCCGACTTTCAATGTGTCGAAAAACTGGGATTGGGACGCCCCGCAGCTTGAGTGGCCGTTCAGTATGGCCGCCAAGTACGGCATCCCCTACTTCAGCAATTTCATCAATTCGGACATGGACCCGGAAGATGCGCGGTCCATGTGTTGCCGGCTCCGGCTGGACAACACCGAGCTGTTGAAGAGGGGCGGTGGACTCTTCGGATCCAACCCTTTGACCGGCTCTATTGGGGTCGTCACCCTCAACCTGCCTTTGGCCGCCTATGAAGCCAAGGGTAACCAGGCCGCGTTTCTGACGCGGATCGCGGGGCTGATAGATCTGGCCGCCGAATCGCTCGAACTCAAGCGCAAAATTCTTGAGGGTTATTTCGAGCAGGGCCTGTATCCCTACAGCCGGGTCTATCTGGCCGGCATCAAGGATCGCACCGGTGCCTACCTGACCAATCATTTCTCCACGGTTGGCCTGGTGGGGATGCACGAGGCGCTGTTGAACCTCGGCATCGCCGGCGGGATCACCTCGCAAGAGGGCCACGCCTTCGCGGTGGAAGTTCTCTCGTTTATGCGCGAGAACATCCAGGCCAAGCAAATTGCTACTGGCAGCCTGTATAACCTGGAGGCTACTCCAGCCGAAAGCACCTGCTATCGGCTGGCGAGGAAATCTCTCAAGGTTTGTCCCGAGATTGTTACATCGGGAGACAAAGAACCCTACTTCACCAACAGTTCACAGCTTCCGGTGGGGTATACAGCGGACATCTTTGAAGCCTTGAATCTGCAAGACAACCTGCAGACCCAATATACCGGCGGCACCGTGCTGCACGGATTTTTAGGCGAATACATCCAGGACTGGAGGGTTGCAATGCTGCTGGTAAAGAAGTCATTTACCATCTTCAAGCTCCCCTACCTCTCCCTGACTCCGACCTTTTCGATTTGCTCGCAGCACGGCTATCTGGCCGGCGAGCAGACGACCTGCCCCCATTGCGGGGCAGCGACCGAAGTCTGGTCGCGGGTGACCGGCTTTTACCGGCCGGTGCAAGCCTACAATCCAGGGAAGCAGGAGGAATACCATGAAAGGACGGTATTCGACCTTTCTTTCGCTCAGGTAAAGGCGTCTACCAAAGCCGCCTAAACCACAAACTTCACCCGGACGGGAGATTATGACTCCCGGACGGGAGTTTCATCTTCTCCCTCCGGGCCTTACTAGCGGCTCGGACATGGCGCCCCGGGCTTTTTTGCAAACGGTGTGCGCCTACCGAGATAGGAGGAGAGATGGAACAATTAGACCTGTTTGCCTGGTACGAGCAGTGCCGGGAAATCCTGCGCAGCGGGAATATCCCGCGGCAACCCTGGACGGAGACCGAGATTGAAACTCTCCACCTTCATCTTTTGGAGCAGTCGCTAAAAGATTTACGACGCGCCAGCTCTCAAAAGATTAAGGATGAAATCCTCAGTTGGATTGATCGTCCGATTGTCGACAGCCCATTACCCTTCTCGTTCCAGGCGTGTTGCTGGTTTGAGCAGGTAAACGCGGAAAATCTCCGCGACCTCATCTATATGGAGGTGCTAGGTGGCAAAACTCGACATTGATGAAATCAGGGCTGCGGCGCGAGGGCGATGGGGAAGTATCCTCTACAGCCTGGCACCGCACCTGGCTCCAGCCCTCGAACGACCTGGAAAGCATGTCGATTGCCCCATTCACAAGGGTAAGAACGACTTTAGGGTGTTTAAGGACTACGAGGAGACCGGAGGTGCCGTGTGCACCTGCAACCAGCACATGAAGGACGGTTTTTCGGTCCTGATGTGGGCAAACTGCTGGGATTTTAAGTCGGCGCTCTATGCGGTTGCTGACTACCTGGGTTTCGATACCACAGGGAAAACCCACCAATACGACTGGAGAAAAAACCTGGCCCATCAGGAGCAGATAGATCGCCGGATGGCCGAGAAGAAACAGGAACAGGAGAAAGAAGATGAGCGTTGCCGGATATATCTCAACCGTATCTGGCAAGAAACCATCCCGGCAACGGAACGCGAGGCCGAGCCTTTAAGGCTTTACCTTGCACGGCGCGGGCTTTCGGCGCAATCGATCCCTAAAACACTTCGGTTCCACCGGAATCTGAGTTATGCCGAAGATGGAAAGGTAATAGGCAGCTTCCCGGCTATTATCGCCTTGGTGCAAGCGCCGGACGGTTCGCCCGTTACGCTGCACCGTATCTACATAACTGCAGACGGGAAAAAGGCTCCGGTTGCGGAGCCGAAAAAGCTCATGGCTTATCCGTCCAACAAGACCCTCAAGGGCGCCGCAATCCGACTTGGCTTGGCCGGGTCGGTCCTGGGTGTCACAGAGGGCGTTGAAACAGGACTGGCAATCCAGCAAGCTACCGGAATGCCCGTCTGGGCATCCATCAGTGCCGTGCTGATGGAGCAAATTGAAATCCCCGACACGGTTGAGTTGGCATGTATTTACGCCGACAAAGATCGGTCGGAGACCGGCCACAATAGCGCGCTAAAGTTGATAACGCGGCTGTGGCAACAAGGAGTAAGGGCCGTAGGCATGAAGCCCGACTCCTCCATTCCCGAAAGCGAAAAAGGAATCGACTGGCTGGACATATTCGTCCAGCACGGCCCAGATGCGATTCCAAATTACCAGCGCGCGCAGTCTTTGCTTGAGGCTGCGGCCTCCACCCTTCGACGTAGTGCGCTTCAGTAGCACCCTCCCCTGCCTGGCTTAAGCCAGGCAGGGTTTTTTCGATTTGTTCTTCGAGAAAGAACGGCTCGAAAAAACCCTGCCTTGGACGAGAAGAACGTCCCAAAGCCACCCGAAAAAAACTAAACAGATGCAAAAAGGGTTTTTTGGTACGGAAAACACCTGAAACAGTCTTGACTCGATGCGGCCGCATGAGACTATCGGGTCAAAGAGCCCTTTAACCGGCGCCGTGAGTCGCGCCAAAGGAGAACATTTTGAAACCCGATAAAAAACAATACTACGAAGAGCTGGAGCGAACCCATCCATTACGGGATACGCGAATCAGCCGACATGCGATTGAACAGTTCCACAGTCGAGGAGCTTCCGACCAGGGAGGGATCGAAAAGTTGGAGCGACGGCTTTTGCGCAACCTGATGCAAAGCCAGGAGATCTTCAAGAAAGACGCAACGCAGAGCCTTTTGAACAACAACGCGGTTCCGGCCCGCTATTATCTGAAAGCCAGCTGGGTGTATGTGGTGGTCGACGGCACTCTCACCACTTGCTACCGGCCAAAACTGAGGCATTACATTAAGGCCGACGGAGGCAATTTTTGATGATGGCGCATACGCACGTTCTGATTGGCGTATCCGGCTACACCGCGCTTGCCATGGCCTCAAATGGCAGCCTGCCGCTTGATTCCATGACAATCGGGGCCGCAGCGCTTGGCAGCCTGGCACCAGATATAGACCACCCTGGGAGCTGGCTTGGCAGACGACTGTTCTTTGTTTCGCTACCACTCTCAGCTCTGATCGGACATCGAGGGGCAACACATTCCTTGATTGCCTCTGTAGCCGCTTCGGCCGGAATGTGGTGGTATCTGCAATATGGCTCCACTCCCCTACCCTGGCTTGTTGCCTTTTTGTTCGGCTACATCTCGCACCTGTTTGCCGACTGGAACTCAAATAGCGGCGTCCCATTTTTCTGGCCGCAGAAGACACGCTATCGTGCCCCTTGGGCAATCAATACCGGTGGGTTCATCGAACACCTTTTCGCGGTCGGCTTTGGCGCCCTTTTGACTTGGGCAGGTTGGGATCTGTTCGTCACAGGCGCGTGGAGGCAACTGCCTATCTTTTGATATCAAAACATACGGAAAAAATGGTTTCGGTATGCTTCGGTGCGTTTTCGGTTGGAAAAATACCAAACAAGGCCAAAACGAATTGCGCCCCAGCTGCATCCGGGATGCACCCAGTTCGACTGCGATGTGATCGGGGAGGCAATGCCGCGCCTGAACGCCGTAGGGATCTTCGCCGTTCACCCAGGGAGGACGCCAAGCACCGCGCCGAATATGGCGATCAAGGACGGCCTTCTACGGCCACCAACTTCAAAAGCCCCTGAACCGTATTGGAAAACGCGGGACAGGGGCTTTTCGTTTAATTCGGTACTTTTTCGTATGATTTGCATTGCAAACATACCAAAAACATTTTGCTTTCCCCGCACATGGGATTTCAGTTTTACCGCCGACAAACAGCACCGATATCGAATTACGACACAATAAACGTTGACATTCAAGCCTTTGCTGTCATAAATGCTACTCGATAGGCAGATGCCCTGATCTATCCAAGGCAGACCATTATAGGAGTAAAACATGGGAGTAATTATCTCTTTAGCGAATCTTAAGGGGGGGATAGGGAAAACGACCTCCACAACCGCCCTGGGGCACGCTCTTGCCAACCGGGGCCACAAAGTCCTCCTGGTGGACCAAGACACGCAAGCCAACTGCACTCGCACCATTCTGGGTTTCGAGGCCGAGACCAACACCCTTTACGACTTTTACTCTGGGGGGTTGTCGATCCAGGAATGTATTTATCGCACGCCCTACGATGGTCTCTCCCTGATCCCGAACATTCCGGCCACCGGAAACCTCGAAATTGAGATGTTTCAGGACATCCAGCAAAGTTCGCTCATGCTGCGCCGCTGTCTACGCGATTACGCCAAGTCTCATTACGACTACACGCTGATCGATACCAGCCCAAGCCTGGGCCTTTTTGTAACCCAGGCACTTATCGCATCTGATTACGTCATCATCCCCATCGAGGCCGGCTCAAGGATGTCAATAGACGGTCTTGATTCTGCCCTGATCAGGATTGACGGGCTACGGGAGCGGATCAACCCTGATCTGCAGGTAATGCGGTTCCTGGTCAACAAGGTCGATATGCGCACCACGATATCAAAGCTGTCCGTCGAAAAAATCCGCAAGCGCTTTGGCGACGACAAGGTGTTCGCTACCTCAATCCCCAACAATGTCGACGTAAAAAAATCCGAAGAAGCCTGCCAGACGGTCATTCGTTTTGCTCCAAGATCACCTGCGGCAAAACACTTCAAGGCGCTCGCAGAAGAAGTCGAGCAGTTTGTCCAAGAAAATAGCTAGGAGTTCGGGGTGGCCGTGGTGAACAGAAAAACCGATCCAACCAAAACCAAAGAATGGCTCGACCGAGTATTCCCTCGGGAATGTGTTGTGCCACTATTGCGCCCCGAGACCGCCGATGCACCGACTTCAGAATCCAACACCAGAGGCAAAATCCAACACCAGAATCCAACACCAGAGGCAAAATCCAACACCAGAATCCAACACCAGGGGCAGAATCCAACACCAGAATCCAACACCAGGGCAGAAATCCAACACCAGAATCCAACACCAGAGGCAAAATCCAACACCAGAATCCAACACCAGGGCAGAAATCCAACACCAGAATCCAACACCAGAGGCAAAATCCAACACCAGAATCCAACACCAGAGGCAAAATCCAACACCAGAATCCGACACCGTTTTTCTGGAGAAATGGCGACGGAAGGGCGGGGGGAAGGCCGGCTGGACATGGAAAAAATCGTCCACACGGTTCGCCAAAAAAGGGTCTGGGAATACCTGTCGAGTCAAAAGGTGCTACAGGCTAGTAACGAGGAAATATCTGAAAAAACAGGGTGTTCTTTGGGTTGCGTCAGGGACTGTTTGCGCTTGTTTGCATCTTGTGGGCTGATCATCAAAAGCGCCTCTCAGGACAGATCCAAGCGAGTACGGATAGAGGTCGTCACGACAGTCGCCGACGCCGAATGCCCTGCTCCGAGTGACACTTGTGGTGTTGGATTTTGCCCCTCTTTAGATAGACAGATAGAAGATCTATCTATCTGTCAAAAGCTTTTGGATTTAACGTCGGAGGAAATTCAGTTTTATTGGCCCAGCCTAAGCGCCTTGGGTTTCGGGCCAGACCAGTTAAGCGCCATCTTTGCCAGCCTTGAGCGAATTGGCAAATCTGGCGAACGTGTGCGCGATGGGCTGGACCATGCCGAGTGGGAGTGTGCTACCGGTGGCATCCGGCAGAAACCAGGAGCCGATCCCATCCGCAAACCGCTCGGATACATCTTCAGAGCCCTGGCCACCACGGGATACTTCCGCCGGCCTGAAGGCTATGTGTCGGCGGAAGAACAGGCGCTGCGAGATGCAGAAGCCGAGATCGAGGCACTACAGGCCCGCCGCAGCCGCATCGAAACTGCCCGTGCCGAGCTTCAGGCCCAGGAGGAGCAGCAACGATACGAAGCATGGAAGGCCGCTTTAACGGAAGATCAAAAACTTGCAATCGTAGAAAAACACGCGCCAGCAGGCCAGTCTGCATTCCGTATCCCTCGCGAAGCGGCCCTGCAGTTGGCCTGGAAGGCGAAAAACGGCATCGATGGCGATATGGCAAAGAATCCTTTGGAAAAAAAGGGGGGGGAATGATTTACGCGATAGGCAACGTAAAGGGTGGGGTAGGCAAGAGCATGTTGTCCGTTCAGATCGCACTATGGCTAGCCCTGGATGGGCGCGAGGTCTGGCTGGTAGACGGAGACAAGCAGCTTACGTCCCAAATGGCTATGAGCGTTCGGGCTGAGGACGGGCATAGCCCCTTGGTCGCCTGCTCAAGCTATCCAGACGGGAAGGATCTTCGCACACAAGTGAAGCAGCAATGTTCAAAATACGATGATGTCGTAATCGATGTGGGTGGTCGCGATTCGCCGCCTTTACGGGCGGCCCTGATGTTAGCCGATGTCTTGATAGTCCCATTCCAGCCCCGCAGCATTGAACTATGGGCTCTTAAGGGAATCGTGGATCTGATTGACGAGGCAAACAGCATGAGAGACGGGTTGAAGGCGTATGCTCTTCTGAATATGGCCGATCCCGGAGACAGGTCAACCGATAATGTTGAAGCTGCCGAAGCCATTGTTGACTTCCCTCAGCTAGAATATCTGCCTACACCAATCAGAAGGCGCAAAGCATTTGCAACGGCCATTGGGCTAGGGCAGTCGGTCCGTGAGTTTAAGCCGCAGGATAAAAAGGCCATAGACGAAATATCTGAAATGCTAACTGCATTACAAAATAAGTTGAGCTAGGGGGGATTATGGCTATTCGAAAACCGCCATCACAGGTGATTGAAAAAAAGATAGACGATTTTATTTCTGCCCCTCAAGTAGCAAAAGGCAGTCAGGATTCGACATCAGGAGCAGTACAGGTTCAGATCAGCCATCGGCTGCCCGCAGAACTTCTGGCCCGAATTGAATCCTACGCCAAGGTGGCAGGCATTAAAAGAAACGCTCTGATCAATCTTGCTATCACTCAGTTGTTGAATCAGGGTCTGAAAATTGAATCTCCAGAAACTGCTCATTCCGATTAGTACCAGCTCGAACGAAAACATCCCAATTCGTATCAAAAAGTACGAATTGGGATGTTTTCCTTTGTCGCTTGCTAACCCCATCGGGCGCTAAAGACGGTGGCAGACGTAAACAACCCGGCCGATAATAGTCACCATTCCGTCGCCAGCTCTTTCGCCCAAAACAATCAGTTCCCGCGGGACAGAGATTGGCTTGTAGGTCGGGTTGTCCGGGACAAAGAGAACCTTTCCATCGTCTCCCGGTTGCACGCGGCGGAAAACGAGGCTTTGCTGAACGTAGGCAGCATAGACCCCCTCGGCACAAGAAGATCCATCCTTGCAAACATCAATCAAAGTTAAATTCCCTTTCCGCAAAGCCAGTCCCATTGCGTCGCTATCGACGTAACACCAACGCAGCCCATCGAAGTTAGTCAGGTCCAGTTCGTTATGCAGCCAGCCTTCAGATACCCATGTATCACTTACAAAGCGAGATTTTTCAGTGTGCCAGACTCGCTGGTTCGCAGACATTAACGAATCGTCGAGGTATAGGACATTAAAGGACCGTCTACGATTTTTTAATGACGGGCTTTGTGTGCCTTCACCTGTGGCGAGCCATACTAAATCAACTTCCAGTTCCTTCGCTAAAGCTACCAGCACGCTGGTACGCGGCTCTGTGTCT
>Ga0265295_1005080_pt1 | contig 17146 bp, 12 predicted proteins | sample Munlansysbiofilm_FD_192503 | JGI IMG/M metagenome (GOLD analysis project Ga0265295, IMG submission 192503) | Leachate microbial communities from a municipal landfill in Southern Ontario, Canada - Methane capture system biofilm | ecosystem: Engineered > Solid waste > Landfill > Unclassified ...
GATGGCTACCGCCTCTACTTCGGAGCCTCCCACGTGGTGCTCGAAGATACCAAGCAGAAGGCCACCAGACATTTTGCCCTGGCGATGAGCCCCCGCCTGGAGGGCCCCTACGCCCTGGCAAATGAGGGTGAGAGCCTGCTCTCCCCCGATGCAGACGATCCTTACCGCAATATGGCATGCGGCAGCATAAAGGTGGTGCAGGCATCAGATGGGTATGTAGGCCTTGAATGTGCGATGCACTGGGACAAGAAGGGTGCGAAGACCACATCGACGCTGCTGCAGATAGAGAGCCCTGACGGGCTGGTGTGGAAGCCCTCCTTTCGCTCGGTGGTGCTCACCACGCCCGAGCGCGGTTGGGCAAGCCGCTATCTGGTCAGCTGTGACCTGCGCTACAAAGCCGAGGAGGGGTGCTGGTACTGCTACTATTCGGCAAATACCCACTCCTTCCCGTTTGTACGCGAGTCCATCGGCCTTCTTCTGGGCAAGGACCCAAGCCTTAGGAAGGTGTTCCGCTAAGGGCGGCTCGACTCTCCCACCGGGTGGTACCCTCCCATACAGGGGTCACGCTGCCATCACTTTCACTTCTGACTATCTTGTGGTAGAGCAGCCCTTCCTCTCCACGCAGCACATGCTCATCTTCACTGCCTGTGAATACGGTCAGGTCATCACCGCTGAAGGTCTGCCGTATCCACGAGACATCGGCCTCGGCCACCTTTGCTCGGTTGCGAAACTCTGAGGGCAGGCTCTCCAAGGCCCAGTTGAGGTAGGAGATGTTGTTGACATGCTGGTTGCTGTCGGTGTCCAGGTACTGGATCTTAGGCTTGTAGGAGACCAAGGTGGTGCACTGCGAATCCTCATAGGTCCTGCGGCCCGTCAGGGAGAGGTCCATCTGCATCTCCACAGGAGGGCTCCCGATGCGCTCGCTCATGGTCGCCGGACGGCAGGGTCTCCCCCTTTCCAGGTCTATGAGTGCCCAGTAGGTCTTTGCCGTGAAGACAGGAGCCCCGCCCTCGTCAAAGGAGCGGACCACCCGGGGAAGGTGGAGCCTGATGGGCTGCTGTGCCCAGGTCTCGACAAGGACCTGCTCAGGCCAGTGGGTATAGCGGTGCACCTCGATCTTGCTTCGGGTGATGACCCACGTCTTGCCCTCGGCATGGAGGGTCGGGATGCTGCATCCCCGCACCGCCGCGTGGTTGCCCGCCGCTTCCTGCACTATCTGGAAGTAGAATGCAAGCCTTGCATCAAAGAAGCAGTCTGTCTCATAACTGTATGTGGTGAACTGGCTATGCGCCCTGTTATGCTCGTCGATGGACACTGTCTCACTGTTCATCAGCCTCTCCCCCGGTCGTTGTCCTCTTGTAGAAGCGAAGCATGCTGCGTCCGTACTTGCGCTCATCGTTGAACTCGAGCCCTCCTATCCTCTGTGGCCAATCCTTCTTCTCTTCAAGGGGGTAGTGGATGATGAACAGCCCTCCCTCAGTCAGCAGACCCGCCTTGTCTACAGCCCTGGCGAGGTCGACCTTGCCGGCCATGGGAAAGGGCGGGTCAGCATAGACGACGTCGTACTGGCGCCTGGCAGTGGGGATGAAGCGGTTGACATCGGTCATGAAGAGCTGGATCTCGCTCTCGACCATGGTGAGGTTCTCCAGGATGGTCGCCTTCTTCTGACGGTCCTTCTCCACCACATGTACCAGACTCGCCCCCCGTGATGCAGCCTCGATGCCTACGCAGCCGCTTCCGGTGAACAGGTCAAGCCAGGAGATCCCTTCAATGTTTCCCAAAATGGAGAAGAGGGACTCCCTCATCATATCCATCGCTGGTCTTATGATCCCTGGAGGACAGGTCACTGTCCTTCCCCTATAGATTCCTCCGGTTATACGCATAGCTCACCTCTTATCCTATCCATAATAGGTTTTCAAATCCTTTTGTGCAAGTTGGGATGAGCTTGCTCAGTTGGCATCTGAACTCTCCAAGGCAAACGGGGGTGCCTCTGCAAGGGTCCTTCTGATGACCGCATGCTCGGCTAATAGCAGAGCCGGGTCCTTCTCAAGGACCCTATCCGCTTCCGCCCTTGCCAGCTCGATCAGCGGAAGGTCTTCGGTAAGGGATGCATAATGCAGGCGCAGGAACCCTGACTGCTTGGTCCCTGTCATCTCCCCGGGGCCCCTGATGAGCAGGTCCTTCTCAGCTATGTAGAAGCCGTCGGTGGACTCCTTCATCACCGTAAGGCGCTGCTTTGCCTCCTCGGTGAGCTGGTTGCCGAAGACCAGGAAGCAGTAGGAGGCCAGGCTGCTCCTGCCCACACGCCCGCGCAGCTGGTGCAGCGCAGAGAGGCCGAAGCGGTCGGCATGCTCGATGACCATGCACGTTGCATTGGGTATGTCGATGCCCACCTCCACGACGCTGGTGGAGACCAGGTAGGAGAGCTCCCCGCTCTGGTATCGCTTGAGGATGGACATCTTCTGCTCATCATCGAGCTTGCTGTGCATCAGGTCCGAAGGGACGCCGGGATACTCGGCCTTGAGGAATTCGTACATGTTCGTCACATCGCGCAGCTCGCTCTCCCCACTGTCGTCGATGCGGGGGTAGACAAAATAGGCCTGGTGGCCCCGGGAGAACTCCACCCCGACTGCCTGGTACATACGCTTGCGGCTCTGCTCATGTACCAGGAGCGTGACGATGGGCTTTCTGCCGGGGGGCATCGTCCTGATCGTCGATACGTTCAGGTTGCCGAACACCGTAAGGGAGAGGGTGCGGGGGATGGGGGTGGCGGTCATCAGCAGGAGGTCCGGCACCTCAGCCTTCTCCATAAGGGCTAGGCGCTGCTCCACTCCGAAGCGGTGCTGCTCGTCTATGATCACGTACCTGAGGTTCTTGAAGACAACCTCCTTGGAGAAGAGGGCATGGGTGCCCACCACAATGTCGACCTCGCCGTCAGCGATGGCCTTCAATAGCAGTTTGCGCTCCTTGTTCTTGACCGAACCTGTAAGGAAGGCCATCCTTACACCCAACTTCTCCAGCAGGAGCGCCCCGGACTCCGCATGCTGGCGGGCAAGCAGCTCGGTTGGGGCCATGAAGGCTACCTGGGCATTCTGCGAAAGGACGTGCAAGGCGGTGATCCAGGCTACCAGCGTCTTGCCACTGCCCACGTCCCCTTGCAGCAGCCTGTTCATGGGGATGCCGCTGGCAAGGTCAGAACGTATCTCATGCAACACCGTCATCTGGTCGGAGGTGAGTGCGAAGGGAAGGCTTTCCATGAGGGCAAGCTCTATCTTGGTGGGATTGGATGAACGAGGCGGGCTCTGTTCGTCCTGCATGCCCTTTCTTCTTCGGGCTATCAGCTGCAGGTAGAAGAGCTCGTCCAGGGCTAGGGCCTTTCTGGCTTTCTCATGCTCCCTAAGGGAGGGGGGGAAGTGCCACACCCTGATGGCCTCATTCATCGGCATCAGATGGTGTTCTTCCCGTAGGGCATGGGGAAGCTCCTCTTCAAACATCTCCACCGAATCGAGCACCTTCTGGACATTGGCCCTGATAAGGCGTTGGGTGAGGGAACCGCGCAAGGGGTAGATGGGGAGGATCCCTCCAAAGGAGGGGGGGAACCCCCCATCCTCGGTTGCGGGATGGAGTTCGAACTGGGAGCTCTGCAGCTCCCCCCTGTTGGAGGAGACCTGGGCATAGATGTAGTAGATATGGCCGACTCTGATGCTTTTTTCCAAGAAGTTCCGCCCGAAGCAGAGCAGGGCGAGCCTGCCGTCCCCTTGGCCTGAGACATCGCGCAACAGGATCTTCAAGGTCCGTTTCTTGGCGCTCATCTGGCCAAAGTAGGAGTGGGCGAGCACCTCGACGAGGGTGTTTGCCATCTCGCCGTCCTGTATCCCACCCAGAGGGCGGACACGGCTGCGGTCCTCCCATGCCCTGGGTGAGAAGAGCAGGAGGTCGGAGTAGGTATTGATGCCCAGCTCCCCGTACGCTTTGGCCGAGGCCGGGCCCACGCCCCCTAGGGTCTTGATGCTTGCATGAAGCGCCCTAAGGTAAGCCATGGTCAGAAGGAGAGCTTGGCGAAGAAGGCCACCAGGACCCGGATCAGGGCTGAGGAGCTGAGGTAGACCACTGCAAAGAAGATGAGGCTGGTCAGCACCAGCTGCCTGTCATTGATAGCCTTGCCCCTGTAGATAAGGCTCTGCACCCAGTTGAGGACCCCTCCGACGAGCGAGTCTATCATCTTGATGTAGGCCATGGTGTTGGGTCCGCGCTTGTAGCAGAAATAGAGGCGCACCCCCAGCAAAGCCATGACAAACCAGAGGATCGGACTGATGAGGAAGGACCAGAGGGTGCTGAGCAACAGGGCGAATACCATGCCCACGGTTATCTTGCCGTAGGACCCGAAAAGCCTGAGTATGCTCTGCACCACCGAGAGGACCGCAAGGGCGATGAGGGGGGTTAGGTCTATATTGCTTCGCCTCAAGGAGCTGATATTTCTGAACCAGTTCAGATACGGGTCGACAATCTTCCCCAGATAGTGCGAAAGGGGGTTCTGTGCACTCTGACCCGGCAGGCGTATCCACGTAAGGACTATCCGCACCCAGATCAAAAGCGAGTAGAGAGAGATGAGGGCCGCCAGAAAAGAGGCTATGCCCATCAGCCACGGTGGTGCGCTGCTAAAGGAGAAAAGTCCTCCGTTGTAATAGGTGTCATCCATTGTAATCCTCCGCTAGTAAGATACCCAATATCGGGCCATTAGTCGAACCATAGATTCAGAACTGCTGCATTATTTCGCACTTCTGCCACAAACTCATCGCAGTAGCGTACTTTGAACTCCCCTCCGCAGGCGATGATGTCCTTCTTGGAGCCTTCGGCCTCCCGTACTATCAGCTCCACCTTGCACCCCCCCTCCCAGGAGAGGAAGGAGTCGCGAAGGGCGGTCATCTGCTCGGGTTTGCAAAAGGATTTCTCCAGCTCGATATGGCATTTGGTCACCGCCATGGTGGACAGCTCGTCGGGGTTGGTGAAAATGGACTCGATCAGGAAGGAGACCTTGCCCTCCCCGCGCGAGTTGTCGAAGTTCCCGGTGAAGCCGTAGATGCCGTCGACATGCAGGACCTCCTTGAACTGCTCGAACGTCTTGGGAAAGAGCGTGGCGTCAAAGGTGGCATTCAGGTCGGTGAGCTGCAGGAACGCCATCACATCCCCCTTCTTGGTCGTATAGGGGCGTATGTTGGTCAGCATGGCGATGACGTTGGTGGGCCTGCCGAAGGGAAGCTCGTCCACCCGTGCGGTGTTCACCGTCACCCGCTCCCTGATGGTCCTCTTGTAGGCATCCATCGGGTGCCCTGAGATGTAGAAGCCCAGCAGGGCCTTCTCGGTCTCCAGCTTCTCGTTCAGCGCCCAGTCCTCGACCTCAGTCATGGTGAAGGTGTCCATCTGTGCCTCGATCTCCTCGTCAAAGAGGGATATCTGGCCAAATGCACGCTCCTCCCTGCGCTTTTGCACATAGAGCACGGCATCAGCGACATGGGCGAGCAGGGTGGGTCGGTTCACCCCCATGGTGTCGAAGGCCCCTGCCTTGATCAGGGACTCAAGCAGCTTGGAGTTGCTCGAGCGCGAGTCGATGCGGGTGAGGAAATCCAGAAAGTCCTTGTAGGGACCGTTCTTCTCCCGCTCTGCGACAAAGAGCTCAACCACCCCCTCACCGACATTCTTGATGCCTGCAAGACCGTAGACTATCTTGTCCCCCACTACGGAGAAGTGCTTGTCCGAATAGTTGATGGAAGGGGCCATGATCTCAAGGCCCTGGTCCTTGGCCACCTGCAGGTAGTCGGCGAACTTGTCCGGGCTGTTCATCTCATTGGTAAGGTTGGCCGCCCAGAACTCAGCGGGGTAGTTTGCCTTGAGGAACGCTGTCTGGTAGGCGACCACCGAATAGGCAACGGCGTGGGACTTGTTGAACCCATACCCTGCAAAGGGCTCGAGCATCTCAAAGATCTCGATGGCGTGCTTTTCCGTCCTTCCCAGCGCCTTCGCCCCCGCAACGAACTTCACCTTCTCCTCAGCGAGGGCCGCGACCTTCTTCTTGCCCATGATGCGGCGCAGGATGTCAGCATTGCCCAGGGAGTAGCCGGCAATGATCTGAGCCACCTTCATGACCTGTTCCTGGTAGACAATGACGCCGTAGGTGGTCTTGAGCACCTCCTCCAGTTCCGGGTTCGCGTACGTTATGGGCTGTCTGCCCCGTTTGCATGCGATGTACTGGGGGATGTAGGCCATGGGGCCGGGCCTGTAGAGGGCGTTGAGGGCCACCAGGTCCTCAATGTCCGATGGCTGGGCCTCCTTGAGGATGTTCTGCATGCCTGAGCTTTCAAACTGGAAGACTGCGGCACTCTCCCCACGCGAGAGCATGGCAAAGGTCTTGGGGTCCTTCTCGTCGATGTCCGCGGCACTGAATGAGGGGTCCTTTTTCCTGATCAAGGCCTCGGTGTGCTTGATCAGCGTCAGCGTCTTCAGCCCCAGGAAGTCCATCTTTACCAGGCCGCACTCCTCGATGAGATCCATCGTGTACTGCGTGGAGATGGCACCAGTCTTGGCATCCCGGTAGAGGGGGACGTAGTTGACCAGGTCCTCCTTGCCGATGACCACCCCTGCAGCATGGGTGGAGGTGTGCCTGTTGAGGCCTTCAAGCCTTCTTGCAGCATCAAAGAGCTCCGCATAGATTCCGCCGCGCTTCTCCAGCTCGACAAGCTCCTTGCTCATCTCAAAGGCCTTGGTAAGGTTCATCTTGGGGTCTTCAGGGATGAGTTTGCAGATGTTGTTCGACTCGTCGTAGGGGATGTCCAGCACCCTGGCCACGTCCTTCACCACAGCCTTCGCCTTCAGGGTCCCGAAGGTCGCTATCTGGGCGACGCGTTCGGTTCCGTAGTGCTCGGTGACGTAGTTGATGACCTCCTGCCTCCGTTCATAGCAGAAGTCGATGTCAAAGTCAGGCATGCTGACGCGGTCGGGGTTGAGGAACCGCTCAAAGAGCAGGTTGTACTTGATGGGGTCGACATTGGTGATGCCCAGGCTGTAGGCGACCAGCGACCCAGCTCCACTGCCGCGCCCCGGCCCTACGGGGATGTCATGCTCCTTTGCCCACTGGATGTAGTCCATGACGATGAGGAAGTACCCTTCGAACATCATGTCGATGATGACACCCAGCTCGAAGTCCAGCCTTGTCTGCAACTCCTCGGTGATGGTTTCGTAGCGCTCCTTCAGCCCCACGTTTGAAACGTGGCGTAGGTATGAGGCCGGGTTTGCAAAGCCTTCGGGGACCTTGAATTCGGGTAGGAGAGGCCCTGGCAGATGGAGCTCAAGATTGCACCTTTGTGCGATCTTGTGCGTATTGGAGAGGGCCTCGGGGCACCAGGAGAAGAGCTCCTGCATCTCGGAGTAGCTTTTCATGTAGAATTCCGAGCTTGGGAAGCGCATCCTGTCAGGGTCGTTCTTCTTTGAGTTGGTGCCGATGCACAGCAAGAGGTCCTGGGCATTGGCGTCACTTTTCTCGATGTAGTGGATGTCGTTGGTGCAGACCAGGGGGATGGCCGTCTCATCGCTGAGTTTCTTTAGGATGGGGTTTGTGCGCTTCTGTTCGGTGAGGCCGTGGTCCTGCATCTCCAGGTAGTAGCGCCCGTCGTCGAAGACCGAGGCGAACCAGAGGGCGCGTTCCTTGGCCTCGTCGTACTGGTCGCGAAGCAGGTTCTGCAGGATCTCCCCCCCCAGGCAGGCAGAGAGGCAGATCAGGCCCTCGTTGTACTTGAGCAGCAGCTCATCGTCGATTCTGGGCTTGAAGTAGAACCCCTCGGTGTAGGCAAGGGAGTTGAGATGCATCAGGTTGTGGTAGCCTGTCTCGTTCATCGCAAGGAGGATGAGGTGGTATTGGTTGGGCTTCTTGCCCCCCATCATGGTCTTCTCCCACCGGCTTGTGGGATTGGAGTAGAACTCACACCCTATGATCGGATTGATGCCCGCCTGTTTTGCGGCAAAGTAGAAGCGCAGGGCACCGAACATGTTGCCATGGTCGGTGATGGCGAGGCTGTGCATGTTGAGGGCCTTCGCCTTCTCCATATAGCGCTCGATCGGGGCGGCCCCGTCGAGCAGGGAGAAGTCGGAGTGGTTGTGCAGATGGGCGAAGGGCTCATATTCGTATAGGGATTCTTCCATGAAACTTGCTCCAGATGATTACGTTTGCAGTGTCTTTGAGTTCAGTTTGTGAAGAACGGATTCAAACATCCTTCGTCCTCTTTCAAGCTGCAAGGCGGTGATAGTGCTGTGTTGTTTTTTCAGTTCGGCAACCAGCTCATACGAAATAGTGTTGACCCGCTCGGGGTGTATGGGTAGGGTGAGCGAGGAGAGTTTGGATTCGATGTCCTTGCTCATGTGAAAGGCCTTTGTCGGAAAGTTCATGCAGAACTGCACTTTGCTCAGCGAGTTCTGGCTCCGATTGGCCTGGAAGGCGAATATAACACACTTCTCGGTGTTGCGCATAGGGTCCTCAACGGTAAAGAGCGAGTGGAAATCGCCATAGTCCAGGCCGATGCGAATCCTGGTCAGCAGTGCATTGTCCACCCCGAGGGCAAGCTTGCCCTCCTTGTCATACATGCGGGCAACCGGTATCCAGTGGGTGGAGACCTTTCCCCCTTGGTAGAACTTGAACTCAGCCGAAGCGTCCAGGATCGCCAAGGTGGTGGAGAGGGCGAGCCTCATGTCAGGGATGCACAACGAGCCCCCGACAGTTATCTGGCGCCTGACGATCTGGGATGCGAGGGTCTCCAAGGTTTCCTGAAGGATTGCAGGGAGGACAAGCTTTCCTGCATACAGCAGCTGGGAGGCACTGACCATCGAGCCGATCTCCACGAACCGGTCGTTGCGAGTGATCTTCTTCATCTCCTCCATCCCCCCGAGGTCGATGATGGAATCCTTGGAGTCGCTTGGGTAGTACTCCTTCTGGCTCATGATGTAGGTTCCCCCTGCCCAGATGCGGGCATTGGGGTAGCGTAGGATGGTTGCATTGAACTCATTGAGTGTCTTTGGGGTATGGATGACCGGAGACCTAATTCCTTGGTACACGTTTTCGCCTCCTGAAGGAGAGGGCCGTCTCGACGATCTGCACAAGCTCACTCATATGCATGCACTGGCAGGTGTTCAGCGAGAGCTCCTGTATGATGGCCTTCTCATCAAGGCCTTCATCCAGGGAGGCGGGGATTCTTGGGCGGCTCATGATTGGCCCTGTTCTGGTCGACCGGACGTTGGTAAGGGTTTGCAGGATGGATTCGATGATCAGCGTCTTGGATGCATAGCAGTTGGGGCACGGGGTGTTTCCGTTTCGCAGGTAGGCGCGCTCGATGTCCCTGCACAGGCGCGTCTTCTGGTAGCTTTCGAATGTGCTGATAGTTGCATCCTTCAGGCGGAAGGCAGGGATGACGCAGCTCAGGGTAGCCTCATCGTTGAGCAGGACTATGCAGTTGCCACACGCTTCCCCCTTGCAGTGGCAAAGCAGCGACCGGTTGCCTACATCCTCCATGAGGATCAGCGAGAGCGGCTTGTTGGAGTTTACCGAAAGCGATAGCGCCTTTCCGTCGATGGTGCACTCTATTTTCATTTGTTTCCCCTCATGGCATCAAGAATTATCTCTCCGGTCACCGGCACCTTGGGAATATGGGTTCCCAGGGCCTGTTGGAGAGCTGAGACAAAAGCGGCGGTGGCCACACCCTTCAGGGCGCTGGTCACCGAGGAGGATATCTGCTCCCCCTCCTCTTTGATGACGATGTCGATCGAAAAGCTCTTGTCACTGGAAAGCAGGGCCCCCCCCTCGAGCAGGGTGCTTACGATGGTGTGGCGAATCTTGCTGCGCAGTGCACGCTCGTCATAGACCTTGCCCGTTGTTATGGTCACCCAGACATTGCGCACCATCGGCTGCAGCGTGACTGTCAGGATCTCCAGCTCAAGGGCCAGGGCGACCCAGCTGTTGGAAGCGAACAGAGATCCCTTTGCCCCTCCCATGCGGGAGTTGAGCACGCTTTCACAAATTGGCAGCGGCTGCACGAACCGTTTCTCCTTTATCTGGATGCACGCCCTTTGGATCTGTTGGGGCATCCGTCCGCTGTTTGCGGAGAGCACCGAAGGGCCGCTGTCCAGCAGTTCCTGCTCATCCTTGGGAAAGGAGATGTTCCCCTTCTCGACACCGAGCTCCTCACAGATGATCTGCTTCCAGATCTCCACACTTGAGCCGTTGGTGTAGAAGGAGGTGTTGCACTCCACCTTGTTGTTGGGGTTGAGCTGCACCTGCACCGACTGCTGGGGCAACCCCTTGCACTCGCTGCTGAAGCCGCTGATGCCCGACCCGCATGCCAGGGCTGCGCCTCTGCTGTAGTTGAAGAAGGTGGACAGGCGCACCTTCATGTTCGATTGCAGCTCATATGCGGCGCTTTTGCGCTGGAAGTCCGAACGGGTGCAGACGTCTGTGATCGCCTCCTTCAGCTTTGATAGCTTGTCGAACTTTATCACAGGCAGGTGGGAGGCGCTCTCTGAGGCGAATTTCAGTCTCCAGGCGTAGGAGGTGTAGCCGGTGAGCCTTGCGATCTCACTGTAGTGGCTCTCTGTGGAGGCGAGGGCGTCACAATAGCCCAGGTCCCCATAGAAGTGTGCTGGGGGGGAGTTGCTTGTCATGAAGGTGATGGAGACTGAGAGGGCCTCCAGGGGGTAGATGGGCACAAGGCCGGCTATGATCTGGGTGGACATCTCTTCGGTGAACAGGGGGGTGCTTCCCTGGTTGACCTTCACCGTTATCGCTTCGGCCTGCGCCTTGCCGTCAGGGAAAAACCAGCTTTTTCTCCTGATGCTTATCTCAGGTCGGAAATTTTCAATCTTGCACTGCATCTCAACAGGGCACCCTGCCTTGATGGAGGCCACAGCAGCTATCGCTGCAAGGCGCGTGGGGCCGATGAGCATCTCGTCATGGGGAGCATAGAAGGGCAGGCGGTGTATGATGATTTTCTTTTTGGGTATGGTGGTGACTTCGCTGATGGTCTCGCGCACATGAGCCGGCCATTGGGTCGGCAGGTAGACATGCAGCTTGTCCTCCACGAGGTCGACGCTTATGCGTGTGATGTTGTTGTTCGTATAGCCGGTTCCGCGGAACCGGTAGAGGCGCTCCATGTTCAGAAGCTCTTCGGAGGCGGTCGCTGTCTCCATATTCCCAAAAAAATAAGTGAAGGGGGAGGAGACTATCTGCTCGGATTTGAGTGAGATGTTCGAAGAGGGTCCTTCAGGGGAAGACTCTTCGTAGGAGATCTGTATCTCGCGGCTCTTGAGCTGGACCGATTCGCTGTCGTACCCGAAGAGGGCGAGGATAGGCTGGTTCCTGTATGAGACCTGTGATGATGTCAGCAGTGTCGCCGCATTGTCCAGGACCCGTATGCGGTTGGTTCCCGGGATATCCCTTGCCGCCACCAGCACATAGTTGTTGTCCAACGGGGGTATCTTGATCTCGCTGATCTTGCCGGCGTCGATGTCGGAGGTGATGACAATGCCGTGAAGCAAATTTGCTTTGTAGATGGGCTCTCTTTTCTCTGCCATGGTATGTCTTCCTCTCTCGCTAAGAAAGATACCATGTTGGCCCATTATCTGCAATGAGAGAAAGACCCTGCTTCTGCTTGCAAAACAAGGGGCAGGGAGAGTACCATGCTCGTATGAACACCGACCCCCGCCTGGAGATTGAGAATCTCTCCGAACAGCTGAGAAGGTACCAGAGAGCCTACTACGTGGATGCACGCCCTCTGGTGAGCGACCTAGAGTATGACCGCCTCTTTGACCGGTTGCAAAGCCTTGAGGGGGCCCATCCCCACCTCAGGCTTCCCGACTCCCCCTCGCTGAGGGTGGGAAGCGACCTCAGCAGTGAGTTCCCTGAGGTTGAGCACACCCTGCCGGTGCTGAGCCTGGACAAGGCGTACAAGGGTGAGGAGGTCTCCTCGTGGATGGCCAAGACAGCGGCCAAGGTCGCCCAGGAACTCTCCTTTGTCGTGGAGGAGAAGATGGACGGGGTCTCCATCGTCCTCTACTACGAACAGGGATTGCTCGCCCGGGCTGTGACACGGGGTGACGGGGTGGTTGGCAACGACGTGACTGCCAACATGAAGACCATCGCATCCATACCCCTGAGGCTGCCTGAAGAGGTCACCTTGGCCGTGCGTGGCGAGGTCTTCCTCCCCAAGGAGGAGTTCCTCAAGCTGAATAAGCGTATGGAGACACCCTACGCCAACCCCCGCAACCTGGCCGCGGGGACCATCAGGCGGATAAGGAGCAGCGAGGTTGCCAAGGTCCCCCTGAGGATCTATGTCTATGAAGGGTTCTGGGAAGGCGATCACCCCTTCACCGATCATATTGCCATACTTGCAAAGCTCGCCTCCTATGGCTTCGCCCTCAATCCTGACATCGCCCTCTTCTGCCCTAGCGTCGAGGATGCACAACAGAGGTTGGCCAAGGCCGGCTTGGAGGGGGAGGCCCTCTCGTATGCTGCCTTTGATGCGTATGTGCAGACGTACAAGCTCAAGCGCCCCGACCTTCCCTATGAGATAGACGGCCTGGTGATGAAGGTCAACGAGCTCTCTGTGCGCGAGAGCCTGGGCTACACCGAGCACCATCCAAGGTGGGCCCTAGCCTACAAGTTCGAGTCTCCCCAGGCCCAGACAGCAGTAGAGAACATAGAGGTGCAGGTGGGCCGGACCGGAAGGGTCACCCCTGTCGCCAGGGTCACTCCTGTGCTCGTAGGGGGATCGACGGTCTCAAACATCACGCTGCATAACCAGGACTATATCAATATGCTGGAACTGGCTATCGGCGACAGCGTTGAGATCTCCAAGCGCGGGGATGTGATACCGGCAGTTGAGCGCGTGACAGAGAAGAACGAATTAGGGTACAAGGTCTGGACCCTGCCTGAAAGGTGCCCCTCCTGCTCAACGCCCCTGGTCGTTCGGGGAGCACATACCTTCTGTCCCAACCCATCCTGTCCTGACCAGGTCAGCGCCCGTTTGAAGTTTTTCGTCGGGAAGGCTCAGATGGACATCGACTCCTTTGGACCTGAGACCATCACCACCCTCATCGACCTCGGCCTGCTTGGGGATGTCAACGACATCTACACCATCGATTATGAGAGGGCCCTCAGTGATGCCCCCGGTTTTGGCGAGAAGAAGATCGCCGCCATCAAGAGCGGGGTGGAGAAGAGCAAGGCCCAGAGCTTCAGGCGCGTGCTCCTCTCCCTTGGCATCGGTGAGATAGGGAAGAAGGCTGCCGACCTCCTGGTGGAGAGCGGGATAACGAGTATGGATGCCCTGCTTGATATTGCAGACCGTGATGATGAGGCGACCCTTACGTCCATTAAGCAGATCGGGCCCAAGAGTGCCCGCCTGCTTATCGATGGCCTGAAGGATCCTGCAATGCGGGTTCGCATTGAGCACTTGCGCGAGGCAGGGCTGCAGTTTGAAGAGAAAAAAACAGATACGACGACCTTTGAACAGAGCTTTACAGACCAGACTTGGTGTGTCACCGGCTCGTTTGAACAGTTTAATCCACGCACCCTTGCCCTGGATGAGATCAAGAGGCGGGGTGGGAGGACCACCACCTCCGTTACGGGCAAGACCACCCACCTGCTTGCCGGCAGTGGGGCAGGCAGCAAATTGGCCCAGGCGAACAAGCTTGGGGTCAAGGTTGTGGACGAAGAGGCTTTCCTTGCTATGCTGCAAGGGGTGAAACCTCAGAAAAAACAGGAAGATACGCAAGGGGAATTCTCTTTTTCGTGACATTTGAGCAAAAACGCTATATACAGTGAAGAAGCATGTACAGAGGAGTCAGTATGCATGAACTAGCCAACGAATTGAACACCGCATTGAAAGGGACCATAGTAGACGAGATGTTTTCAGCTGTAGGGAGGAGAATGTTCTTCCCCAAGGGCATCGTGGCCCAGGCTGCCGAGGCCAAGAAGCAGGCCACTCGGTTCAATGCGACCATAGGGATGGCCACCACCCATGGCAAGCCTATGCATCTGAGTGATATCTACAACCAGTTTGCAGAGAACGCCCTTACCCCTGGCCAGATCTTTGCCTATGCCCCGGGAGGCGGGGACCCGGAGCTGCGCGAGATCTGGAAGACTGAGATGATCAGGAAGAATCCTTCCCTCAAGGGCAAGGCATTCTCCCTTCCCATCGTCACCGGCGGCCTTACCCATGGTCTGAGCCTGCTTGCCCAGCTGTTTTTTGAAGAGGGAGACACCCTCGTTGTCCCCGACCTCGCCTGGGACAACTATGAGTTGATATTCGCCCACCAGGCGAATGCGACGATCAGGACATTTCCCTTCTATACCGAAAGCGGAGCTTTCAATGTGGAGGCCCTCAAGGAGACCCTTGCCTCAATACCTAGTAAGAAGGCCCGCCTCCTGCTGAACTTCCCCAACAACCCCACAGGGTTCACCCCTAGCAAGGACGAGATGAGGCGGACACAAGAGGTCCTCGTCGAGCTTGCTGAAGAAGGAATGCGCCTGATGGTCATCTCCGACGATGCCTACTTCGGCCTGTTCTTTGAGGATGAGACTGAGAAGGAGAGCCTGTTCGCATCGCTGTGCGATGCCCATGAGAACATCTTTGCAGTCAAGGCTGATGCGGCGACCAAGGAGGAGATGGTATGGGGCTTCCGTATCGGCTTTGTGACCTACGGCGGCAAGGCACTGAAGGCTGAGCACTACGATGCCTTGAACAAGAAGACGCTGGGCATCATCCGCAGTACCGTCTCCAACTGTGACCGTCCCGGTCAGAGCCTGGTCCTCAAGGCGATGCGTGATGGCAAGAGTTACCATAGCGACAAGGCTGCGGCCTTCACCGAGATGGAGAAGCGATATCGCATCATCAAGGAAGCCCTGGCAAAGCATGAAGGCAGCGAGCTGCTCAAGCCCTATCCCTTCAACAGCGGCTATTTCATGGCCTTCAAATGCAAGGGCAGCTCTGAGGTATTGCGTAAGCACCTGTTGGAATCCTACCAGATCGGGTGCATCAACATCGCCGATACCACCTTACGGCTTGCCTATTGTTCGGTAGAGTGTGATAAGATAGAGGAGCTGGTAGATCTGGTCTATCAGGCGGCAGGAGAAGCATGGAACTAAAGGCAAAGCTCTATCTGGTCGATGAGGAAGGCAACAAATTCATGGGAATAGGGGTGTTGTGGCTCTTGCAGCACATCCGGGAGCACAAGTCCTTGCGCAAGGGCTCGTCGGTTCTGGGCATCTCCTATTCCAAGGCTTTTGCGATGATCCGCAATCTGGAGAAAAGCCTTGGTGTTGCCATCCTTGACCGGAAGAAGGGCGGGGCTAACCGTGATGGTGCGACCCTGACCCCCTTTGCAGAGCAATTCATCATGTTGTATGAGACGTTTGAGCAGGAGGCCAAGCTTACCCTTGACAGGCCGTATGAGCAGTTCAGGGAGAACCTTTCGCTCCTGTTTGACAAGGACGAAGATCACGGAGGTCTGTAGTGAATTCCAAGAAGATTGATTTTAGCATTCCAAATTTGGGCGAGGCGAAGATCCTCTCTCCCATCATGATGAGCTCTACCCGAAATGACGGGCAAGCGGATTATGTCTCTGATGAAGACCATATCCTCTATAGCATCGATACGGATAATGATGAGGATGGCCGTCCGGTCCCTCGTCATGATGAGACCGTCGAGCTTGCGGGTCCCCGTGAGAAGATCTACTACAATCCTGCCCACACCCATGCTGCCATCACCACCTGTGGTGGCATCTGCCCGGGTATGAACAACGTCATCCGTGCAGTTGTGCGCTGTTTTTGGTACCGCTACGGGGTACGCAGGATCAGCGGGGTGCAGTTCGGCTACCAGGGTCTTCTGGAAAACAGCCCCTGGCCCCTCATTCCCCTCGATCCGGACGTCGTCGATGATATCCAGGAGAAGGGCGGCACCATCCTTGGCTCCGCCCGCGGCGGTGGCAAGAAGGTCGATGAGATCGTCGATACGCTGGAGAAGCTGAACATCAACATCCTGGTGACCGTCGGTGGGGACGGGACTCTCAGGGGTGCTTCGGAGATAAGCGATGAGATCAAGAAGCGGGGGCTGAAGATATCCATCATCGGTATCCCCAAGACCATCGATAACGACCTCTCCTTCATACAGAGCAGCTTTGGCATGGATACGGCGGTGCAGATGGCTGTCCCTGTGGTCCGTTGTGCCCACATCGAGGCTAAGAATGCCATCAACGGCATTGGTCTGGTAAAGGTGATGGGCCGCCACTCAGGCTTCATTGCTGCGAACACCTCCCTTGCCCAGAGCGATGTGAACTTCTGCCTGATACCTGAGAACCCGTTTGACCTTGATGGTCCCCAGGGCTTCCTTGCCAACCTTCGCAGGCGCATCCTTGACCGTGGACACGCGGTGGTGCTGGTCTCTGAAGGGGCAGGGCAGGAACACGCTCCCTCCACAGGGGAGACCGATGCTTCAGGCAACGTGAGGTTCCATGACATCGGCATCTTCCTGAAAGAAAAGATCCTTGATTACTTCTCAGAAGAGGGCATCAAGTGCAATGTGAAGTACATCGATCCTTCCTACATCATCAGAAGTGCCCCTGCAGACTCCTTTGACTCGATCTACTGTGCACGCCTGGGCGCCCATGCCGTGCATGCCGCCATGACCGGCAAGACCAAGCTCCTGATAGGCTTGATGAACAACAGGTTCGTCCATCTGCCCATTGATGTTGCAGTAAGTTCGCGCAACCATGTGGATCTTGAAGGTTCCCTGTGGAGGGACGTTTTGGAGAATACCCGTCAGCCCTTCAGCATGAAGAACATTGTGGAAGAATAGGAAACAGCAAGGATAGCAGAGAGTTTAGGCGAATGCGAAATAAGAGATTAAGAGAATAAGAAAAAAGAAAGAAGAAAGAAGAAAGAAGTGGGGAGGTTGCAAAGGCAACCTCCCCACCTCTTGAGCGTTTGTCTGTAAGCGTAAATTAACTTCATATTTCAATAAAAACTGAATAACCATATCCTTCTTACAAACGTAGGAGGAGTATATGAACAACAAATATACCAAGGATTTTAAGATCAAGCACGGCAATGAAGCCA
>Ga0265295_1005081_pt1 | contig 17144 bp, 13 predicted proteins | sample Munlansysbiofilm_FD_192503 | JGI IMG/M metagenome (GOLD analysis project Ga0265295, IMG submission 192503) | Leachate microbial communities from a municipal landfill in Southern Ontario, Canada - Methane capture system biofilm | ecosystem: Engineered > Solid waste > Landfill > Unclassified ...
TGTTGGAGCAATACTCCGCGCCCTTTCTTGCCGAACGCGATCCGACGCACTGAATGAATCCGACCGATGCAGGACGCCTGCGATCCGTAGGCCGAATCAGTTCACCCCTGGAAGGTCCGCCGGCATTGACCAGTCGTTCAAACTCGAAACTGGTCAGCACGTTATCAAACCGCGTATACCCGTATTCATCCAGTTCCGTTGGGTCGTAGACCTCGAGACCCGTCGCCACCACAATGGTGCCGACCTTTTCCACGACCTCCTCATCGGACATGCCGAAATCAATGCAGCCCTTGGCGCAGGCCGTCACGCACTTGGCGCATACCGAGGGGGTGTGTCCCAGACATTCGTTGATGTTAAGCACATAGGACGACGGCACTGCCTGAGGAAAGGGAGAGTAGATCGCCCTGCGGGAGGAAAGGCCGAGATTGAATTCATCCGGGCGCACCACCGGACAGACCTTGGCGCATTCTCCGCAGGCCGTGCACTGGGTTTGATCCACATACCGGGCCTTTTTGACAATTCGAACCTCGAAATTGCCAACACTGCCCTTTACATCCGCCACTTCGCTGAGCGTGTAGAGTTTAATTCCGGGATGTCGACCGACATCCGTCATCTTTGGACCGAGAATTCAGATGGAACAATCCATGGTGGGAAAGGTTTTGTCCAGCTGAGCCATGACCCCGCCGATCGACGGTTTTTTTTCCACCATGACCACCTCGTAGCCGTTGTCGGCCAGATCCAGGGCGGACTGGATGCCGGCCACGCCGCCGCCGATCACCAGCGCCCTTCGGGCCATCGGAAGGGTCTGTTCGGTCAGGGGACGAAGATGCCGGACCCGGCTGACCGCCATTCTGACCAGATCCATTGCCTTTTCCGTGGCCCCCTGCCGGTCGTGCATGTGCACCCAGCTGCACTGTTCCCGAAGATTAGCCATCTCCAGCATATAGGGATTGATGCCGACCGACTGGACCATCTGCCGGAAGGTTGATTCGTGAAGCCGGGGGGAACACGAAGCCACCACGACCCGTTTCAGGCCGTATTCGAGAATATCCGCCTTCATTTCCTGCTGTCCCGGCTCCGAACAGGAATAGGTGACGCTGCGCGCGACGACGACGTTCGGCAAATCCGCCGCAATTTCGGCCACTTTTTCACAATCGACCGTTTGCGCGATATTCAGGCCGCACTGACAAACATAAACGCCGATTCGAGGTTCCTGGGAAGCTGGGGTTGGATCTTTGTCTTCCATTGTCATTCCTTCTATCCTGAGGCGAAAATCCGGTTCGCCTGTCGTTTAAGCCCAATAAATGGATTGCGCTATCAGGCTGGTCAGATCCTTGACGTCCATGCTCAGGGCCTGGCCCAAAAAGGGATCTTCCATGGCGCATTTGAGGTGAATCTGGCATTTCGGGCATGCGGTTACCAGCATATCCCTGCCGCTGACCCTGGCCTGCTTCAGCCGATTGACCTGCATGGCTTTGACGTAGGCATCGCAGCCGTTCCAGGCGCATCCCCCGCAGCATATGGGACCGGTTTCGCTTTCACTTATTTCCCGGAAGCTTCGGGGTTTGAGATGCCCGATGAGTTTTCGGGGAAGCAGCTTCAGCTCCTCTTCCTGAAGCAGGCGACAGGGGTCCTGAAAAGTCAGGTGGGCGTCTATGGGTTTAAAACCCACCGCCCCTTTTTCGATTTCCCGGTTCAGAAAATCGTACAGATGGATCACCTTGAATTTTGTTTCGATTCCGTGGCGCGGATAATCCACTGCAAGCGTCCGGTAGCATTCCGGACAGGCGGTGACCACCTGCTCGGCGCCGGAGGCATGAATGGCTTCGGCATTCAAAACGGCGAGTTTTCGAAATCCCTTTTCATCTCCGGTCCAGAGCAGGTCGTGGCCGCAGCATCGTTCGTTGGAAAGCACGGCCGGCTGAACATCGAAAAAATTAAGCAAACGAAGGGAATCCAGAAGGATATTCAGGGTCTGAGTTCCGAGAAATTTTCGAAAGAAGATGTCGAAATAAGGAGCGCAGCCTCCGAAGAACAGAATCTTGCTTTTCATGTTCAGATGAACCGATTCGGGGAGCCAGGACCATCGATCCATATTCAGGGAAGCTGAACCCTGGACTCGCATCATCGACTGGAAAAAGCCGCCGTGAGGTTCGTGGGCTTTAATGCCGGCATCCTGGTAAATTTCACGGACCTCCCGGACAAATTCCGGAAAATTAACCGCACGGGGACAGCGTTCATAGCAGCGGCCGCAGGTCAGGCACGACCAGATGCCTTCGATCACCATCGGGGAATCGATATCCCCGGCAATCATGGCGCTGGCAACCGCCCTGGGCGTAAAGGACTTTCCGGTCAGGGACAGGGGGCAGGCCGAAGAACACTTTCCGCAATCCTGGCACGAAAAGATATCGTACTTCGAAACCGCCCGGGCCACCTGCTGCACGTCGATGGCTTTTGTCGCCGACTTTTCCGAAACCTCGACCGGACTCTTGCCAAGCGTACGGATTTCCTGGGAAAAAGTCTTTAGAAACTCGAAAAGCCCCTCCGCGTCGTCCGGTAAAAAGGTGGCCAGGCGAAGCCGTTGTTCTCCCACCCCCATGATTTTTAAAATCCGGCGGGCGTCATCGGTATTTTCCTGAGCCGTTAAGGTTCCGCTGCCGTATCGACATGCGCCGGTACGACACCCGACCAGAGCCACGCCGTCCGCGCCTTTTTCAAATGCCTTGACAAGCAGCGCCTTGCTGATGCGTCCGGTGCAGGGAATTCTTACCATTTTGATTTCAGAAGGAATTTTCTCTCTTCTGTCCTGAAGAGTTTGGAATGCCACATGGGGCCCCCAGTTGCACAAAAATAATATAATATTGAATTCGTTCATTTTTTCACAATCAAAGAGTCGTCATATCGCACGTTTCAGTCGGTCAGCTCTGAATTTCCCAGTACTTCTTCCAACATTTGCTCCAGATAGGCCTGGTTGCGATAAGGGCTGTCCGCGGCGCCGGTGGGGCACACCGAAATGCAGTTGCCGCATCCCTTACACAAGGCAGCGTCAACCGTGGAGGTCCAGATGCCCAGTTCGTTTCGTTTCATTGTAATCGCCTGATAGGGACACGCTTGAAGGCACCGACCGCATCCCCTGCACAAGTTTTCATCCACCTGGACGGTAAAACCCTTGCTCTGTCTCGGTCCCCGGGGCATGACCGCAGCGGCCAGCACGGCGGCCGCCTCTCCTTTCTGGCGCTTGGAGACCTGAACGCCCGGAGGGTCCGCCAGATAAAGTCCCGGAATTGCGGTTGCACCCGGGTAGAGAAAGGGAATGCCGTGTTGCCCGGATTCCTGAATGGCGGCGTCGATGTAAATGCCAGGCAATCCTTCCTGATGAATATACTGAATGGTTTTTCTGGCCCGCTCGCCGAGAATCACCGCCCCGGCCTGCATGATCTGTTCCGAGCCTTCGGCCTGAATCCGGATTCGAAAATCGCCCAGAGTTCCGCTCAACTCCATGACAGAAGCCTGCTCCCAGCGGGTCAGATTGGGGTAATCCTGCAATTGCCGGGGAAGGTTTGCGCCCGCCTCCAGCCAGACAATATCCATGCCGGCCCTGGCCAGGGTCCAGGCGCTGTGAAGGGACGCTTCACAGTCTCCGATCACCGCCGTGGTAAAATGATAATTTCTCGCAGGCATGGAAAAGACCTTCAGACGTTTGGCTCGCTTCACCGATCGATTCATCAGACGGATAAACCGGTTCAGTGCCAATTCTGAATCATCGGCAATGATTCGAAGCACCTCGCCGCGCAGGTTGCAGGCCTCCACCATGGAGCGGCTGATTCCCGTACCGCTGAACAGTCCGTGTTTCAGGCGGCTGCGCTGATCGGTGCAGGCGCTGCATACAAAATTCAGCGGGCAGCACACACAGGACGCCAGTACCAGGCGGGTGATGCCTTTCTGCATGACGGTTTTGACGATATATGCGGTGGTTTCCGGAAGACAGGCCGCATTCAAAACTTCCGCATGAACAACGTCTTCCGCGTGCTTCAGTGCTTCGATGTAGGTGTCCATGTCATCGACCCATCCCATCGAGCGGTTGCACCGGCAGACGAACACCCCCAGACGGATTTCCGATATCAGGGCGGGCTCCGGCTGGGAGATCGCCATGGCGTGGCCTCTGGGCCGGTGAGCGACGTTCTCCAGAAGGCTCATGGCTCGTGCGGCTGCTGCAAATCCTCGAACCATCATGGCGTTGACATCGGTTCTGGTTCCCGGAGGAGCATAGACACGAATGACATCATCTCCCTTGATGGACGGAACAATGTGAGGATCGGCGATAATCAGAACACCGGCCTGTTCAACCGATTCTTCGCAGACCTGCTGGTGACGGATTGCATTGACCTCCCCACAGGCTTCGGCGCAAAGCAGGCACTGGGAGCAAACACCGCACTGAAGGCATCTCCCGGATTCTTCTTTAACCTGAGGTTCGCTCAGCCCCAGAGAAACCTCCAGAAAATCTTTTTTACGCACCGCGGCCTGACGTTCGGCAATCGTCGGACGGGCATGAAATGGAACATCCGCCGCGATAACCGGGAACGGTCGATCTTTGGGCCGTGCCGGTATCAGCGGCAATGCATCGGCGGCCCCCAGATCCATGGCAGCGGTCCTGGCTGAGCTTCTTCCATTTGCCATGGCCTCTACCACGGAACTCGGACCCGACACGGCATCGCCGGCGGCGTACACGCGTGAAATATTGGTGCGGAGGACATCGTCGGTCATAATCAATCCCTCCGCTGAAACCTCAAGTCCTTTTCCGGCCGCTAATGTGCCGATCTGCCCGATGGCCGCAACGGCAATGTCAAAGTCCTGAAAGAACGCTTCGCTTTCCGAGCCCATAACCGGCTGCGGAATGCCGCGGGAATCGGGCTTTCCCGGACGGGTGGGAATGCATTTGACCTGTTCGAGTTTTCCGTTCCGGCCGCAAAACGAAACCACCTGGGTCAGTTCCTGAATCTTGACGCCTTCTTCCAAAGCTTGCCGAATTTCTCCGGCATCAGCCGGCATATCCTGTTGCCTCCGCCTGTAAAGGATTGTCGGCTCCGCGCCAAGCCGAGCCGCGGCCCGGGCTGCATCAATGGCGGAATTGCCCCCGCCGATGATGGCCACCTTTGCGGGAAGGGATTTGATCTCTTCGGAAAAAATTCTGCGCAAAAATTTCAGGCATGGCCAGACCCCTTCAAGTTCTTCTCCCGGGATCCCCGGCATCCGGTCCCTGCAGCTTCCGATGGTCAGAAGTACTGCGTCAAAACGTTTTTTTAGATCTTCGATATCTTTGACGGGATCGATTAAAGAACCGGTGATGAAGGCAACGCCGAGCGAACGAATGTAATCCAGTTCCCTTTCCAGAACATCACCCGGAAGCCGGTAGGGGCCGATGCCGTAGCGAAGCAGACCGCCGGCCTGATTTTCTTTTTCAAAAACGGAAACCGAAAATCCATACCTGGCCAGATCGGCGGCGGCGGCCAACCCGGCCGGACCCGAACCGACCACAGCGATCTTCTCTTTTTTCGTTGCCTGCACCGGATCGCCGGAACTTCGACCTCCGCAATTCACCTCATGATCCGCCAGAAACCGTTTAATATCCCGAATGGAAACAGATTCATCCAGATCCGATCTTCGGCAGACGGCCTCGCACGGGTGCGTACACACCCGGCCGCAGATGCCGGGGAGCACATTGTCCTGACGGATCAAATCCAGGGCCTCAGCATATTTCCCGGCCCGAGTCAGGGCCAGATAGCCCTGGACATTGACCCCCAGAGGGCATTCCTCCTGGCAAAGCGGTGACTTCCGTTTGTCGATGAGCACACGGCCGGGCAGGCTTCGTCGGGTTTCAAAGGCAACAGCCTTGCGGGAGGAATCAACCGAAACCGGACACGCCTGGATGCAGTTTCCACACAGGGTGCATCGATCCGGGTCCACAAAGACCGGCCTCTTCTTCAGACGTACGCGAAATCCCTGAGGGCTGTGTTTGACCGAGACGATTTCCGCCGGCATGATGCATTGAATCGAGGGATTTCTGAGAATCCGGATCAGCCCCGGCCGATGGGCATGGTTAAACGGTACCCCTGAAGGCAGGTGCCATTCCGGCCGGGCGAGCTTGGCGTCCATGTCCGGATCTGTGTCCGCCAGAGTGACGGGAATGCCCAGTTCCCCGAGCTTGTTGGCAGCGGTGATTCCCGCCGGTGTCATGCCGATGATGATAACCCTGTGAAGTCGATCCTTGGGCCGTTTCATGCAATCGCTCCTGTCTGTCCAGCGGCTTTTTTCTCTCTGCCCTTCAGAACGGCAAGACCATGATCGTATCCTTTCTCAAATGCCGTCAGATTCAGTTCCTCGGTTCCACTGGGAACGCTGTGGCGAATGGTTTCCCTGGCTGCGTTGACGGAGACAGCCGGAATAACGGCTGTCAGAAAGCCGATCATGATGATGTTTGCCATCATCTTCTGGCCCAGGGCCTCGGCCATTCTTGTCGCCGGAACATGGTAGGCATCGAAATCCCCATCTGCCGGATTCACCAGATCCTCGTCCGCGATCAGAGTGCCCCGCGCTTTGAGTTGTTCGATATATTTTTCATATCCTCCCTGAGACATGCAGATCAGAATGTCGGCCTGGTCCACATAGGGATAGTGAATGGGATTTGCGCTGATAATTATCTGAGCGTTACAGGCGCCCCCCCGTGATTCCGGGCCATAGGACTGAACCATGGTGCTCTCGTTCCCATCCACCAGAGACGCGGCCTTGCCGATGATGCGGCCTGCCATAATGATTCCCTGGCCTCCGAAACCCGTTACGATGATTTTTATCTCCTCGAGATCCTGCATATGCCTCGTTTTAAAACTCGATTGTATTTTTCTTGTTCAAAATCTACTCCGCCGGCCTGTTGATTTTTTCGTACAGCTCGAAAAAAGTCGGTTTCTGAATGTCCACGAATTTGCCCAGGATGATGCTTTTCCTGGAATCGACGTCCAGTTCCAGAGGGGAAGCCCCGTTTTTGATGATGGTCTTGTCCCGGTACATCGTCAGGGTATCCAAAGGTTTTTCCTTGTTTCTTCGTCCGTAGTTGACCGGGCAGGGGGAAAGCGCCTCGATAAAAGCGAATCCCGGCTTGACCATCGCTTCTTTAATGGATTCAGTCAGATCCCGGATGTGCAGCATGGTCCATCGGGCCACATAGGCCGCTCCGGCTGCATATGCCAGAAGTGGAAGGTTAAAAGGTTTTTCCGGATTTCCCAAAGGCGTTGTGGTAGTGAGGGAACCTTCGGGAGTGGTGGCCGCGGCCTGGCCGCCGGTCATTCCGTAATTCAGGTTGTTGACGCACACGACGGTGATGTCGATGTTCCGACGGGCCGCGTGAATGAAATGGTTGCCGCCGATGGCAAAAAGATCGCCGTCTCCGCTGAACACGATGACCTTAAGTTCCGGGTTGGCCAGCTTTACTCCGGTAGCGAATGGAATGGCCCGGCCATGAGTTGTATGAAAAGAATCCAGATTGGTATACCCGGCCGCCCGGCCTGAACATCCGATCCCGGACACCATGACGACCTTATCCAGATCGATGCCACTGCTCTTAATGGCCGTCAGACAAGCCGAAAAAACAGTGCCGATGCCGCAGCCCGGACACCAGATATGAGGCATGCGATCTCTTCGAACCATGTCGTCCAGAGGGTGGACCTGCTTGTTGCCGGCTTTTTTGAGATGATCCGCCATGATCTAAAAAGCCTCCTTTATCCGCTCAACCACAAGTTGCGGCGAAATCAGAGTTCCACCCGCATGTCCCACCAGAAACGCCGGGGTCCGGCCAGCAGCGCAACGCTCCACCTCAAGATGGATCTGCCCCAGATTGATTTCAACCGTCACAAAGCCTTTCACACGTCCGGCCAGAGACCGGATCATCGCTTCGGGAAAAGGCCAGACGGTCAGAAGCCGCAAAAGTCCGGCCTTGATTCCCTGGCTGCGGGCCATATCCACGGCAGCCAGAGCGGTTCGTCCGGAGACGCCATAAGAAATCAACGCGATTTCTGCGTCCTGCATCCGATAACTTTCCGTTTGAATGATATCGTCCAGGTGGTTCTGAATCTTTCCGACGATCCGGCCTACCATGTTTGCCTGAGCGTCTACGGTCAGGTCCGGATATCCCCGTTCATCATGGGTCAGACCGGTCACATGAATCCGGTAACCGTCGCCGGCCGCCGGCATGGGCGCGACGCCGTTTTCTACGGGTGAAAAAAGCCTGAAGCGATCCCGGCGCCCCCTGGGCTTGTTCCGGGAAAACACTTCGATTTTCCCGGCCTCTGGAATTTCGACCCGTTCGCTCATATGACCGATCACCTCATCCGTCATGATTAAAACCGGGGTTCGGTATTTTTCGCTCAGGTTAAAGGCCCGAATGGTCTGGTAAAACAGCTCCTGAGGAGACGAGGGGGACAGCGCGATAATTGCATAATGTCCGTGGGAGCCCCAGCGGGCCTGCATCATGTCCCCCTGAGCTACCTGGGTGGGCAGACCGGTGGACGGTCCGCCGCGCTGAACATTGACCACTACGCAGGGCGTTTCCGTACTGACTCCCAGTCCGATGTTTTCCATCATCAGGCTGAATCCAGGACCCGAGGTTGCCGTCATACTTTTTTTCCCCGCCCAGGAAGCACCCAGCACCGAAGCCATGGCGGCAATCTCGTCCTCCATCTGAATAAAAAGACCGCCTACCCCGGGAAGCCTTTCCGCCATATGTTCGGCGATCTCGGTGGCCGGAGTGATGGGATACCCTCCAAAAAATCTGCACCCGGCGGCCAGAGCGCCCTCCGCGCAGGCCACATCCCCGGTGATGTAATGTTTCCCTGTAAGCAGCGCTGGTTTCATCGGTTTTAAGTTTCCTTGATCGTATCGTATGAGCACGGGCCGGAAGGTGGCGTCATCATGTCCCTGGATGCCGGACTATCCGTTGACGCTTCGGTGGAGTAGATGGCAAATTCCGGGCAGATGATCTCGCAAAAACGGCAATTGACGCAGTCATCCGCTCGGATGACCTCGGGGGGATGATATCCTTTCACGTTGAACCGCGAAGCAAGATTCAGCACGTGTCGAGGGCAAAAGGTGATGCAATACCCACATCCTTTGCATCGATCCTCAAAAATGGTAACTATTCCCCGCGGCACCTGAATCGCATCAATATCCAGAGGAACCCGCCAAAAATCCATAGCCCTCTCCATTGCATTTTGTTTGTAAAGCTTGAAGCGCCTTCGAAAAGACGTAAAAATTTTATACTTTTTCAAGATCATGTCAAGCAATATATTGAAGCAATCCTGAATAAACGGATCAACCCCTCTATTTTTCAGAGGGGTAAATAGAAATCCAGGACGAAACGAGCTGATCGGAATCCAATATAAGCATTTTCGATAACCATTCACGACCCCGCACTCGAATTTAAATAGTGAACTTCGGAGATGCCGTCCCTATTTTTCAAAGACATCAAGTCTGAACACATGTATCGCTACCTTATATAGAGCGGGGAAGGGGGGACGAGAAAATCGAAAAGATGGCCGTAAACAACTCAATTTTTCTGAAGCAGGGAGAGATTTCAGAAGGAGAATATGTGCCGCAGTCAGTGGGCATACAATCGCCTGCGACGCTTCCGGGCCGGAGTAGAGTCGATTGTCTCCTGGATAAAGCGCTGCTTTGGATTTGACCGCCGGGTCGACGATCGTTTGAAAGCTACGCTTGGCTGTCTGCATCGACGGCCAACCTGATTACGCCGGCCAGAGCCAGACCGGCATAAATTGAATCTGAAAATACGAAATCCGAGTTTCAAAGGAATAGCCATGTCCTAAAACAGACTCAATCGAAACTATTTGTCCTCTGAAACCAAAATCATGTCGAACGGACAGTTCTGACATGAACGATGGATATTTTCCGCCGCCCAATAAACTTGATTGGCCTGTTTATGGATGGCCACCATCTATGACCGGCACCCTTTATCTATACGGCAGCTTTTCGAGGGACAGATGCCCGGTTACGACGGTATTGCCGTGGCCTGGGGCCGCGGAATCCGACGCATTCGCCTGAACGGGTCAGGTAATGCGAGCTTTGAACCGGACATGGCCGCTGCCATTCAGCCTTGACTGAGTCCGGAGAGAAGGCCTCCCGCCGTTTTCGGAATCGGATTCGTTTCCCTTTGAATTCATTAAAAAGTGGTTGACAATGCTTTTCTCTCCTATTATATTCGCCCAATCCTTTTAAAGGGCCTATGGGCCTTTTTGAAATTCCACAAGGGGGTGATGAGATTGATTTGTAAAACTGTACGCAAAGGTCAGGAATGCGCTCTGATGACCGCAAAAGGATGTTCCTATAATGGCGGATTCTGCCATCCGGTCGTGGAACCCTGCGAGGGATGCAACCGGAGGACTGAAATCGAAGGCACTTGGTATTGCACCGCATGTCCGGAACCTGCGCTGAAATGGAAAAACGGAAACTGCAACCTGGCGACCCATATCGCTGCCGTTGCGGCCGCAAAGACAAAGATCAATCCGCTGAAGGCATCTAAGCGCGGCGGCAAATAAGATAAGTTTTCGATCCAAAAACCCCGCTCGACGCGAGCGGGGTTTTTTTTGCTTATGACTCCGGACTGTGAAAAAGTTTTCATCCGCTTGATTTTTAAGGGCCATTTGTGCTTGACATTTCTCGCTTGCAGTCTATAAGAATATTTTCCGGAAGTGAACCGGGGCAATTTCCGGGCGTATGCATAACTGCCTGAAAACGGCTGTCCGAGACATCCTGAGGGAAAACGGACGGTCGGAAGGGCCACCGCAATTGCAGAACCATAAGGAAGTCGATTCATGAATCCGCTTGCAAAGCAACTCAACCAAATCATTGAGCAAGGCAACCCGCATATCGTTGAGATGCTCTCAGAAATGGGAGAAAAATTCTTTTTTCCCAAAGGGATACTGGATCAGAGCGCAGAGGCCAAGGAAAAGGCGTATAAACTCAACGCGACCATTGGCGTCGCCCTGGAAGCGGGCCAGATCATGTATCTGAATTCCACGCGGGATGCGCTCGGAACCATGAGTCCGGAAGAATCCCTTACCTACGCGCCTTCATTCGGAATTCAGACTTTGCGCAAGGCCTGGCGCGACCTGATGCTGAAAAAAAATCCAACCTTAAAAACCAGAACGTTCAGCATGCCGGTGGTGACTTCCGGCATTACGCACGCGATCAGCACGTTTGCCGATCTATGGGTCGATCCGGAGGATGTGGTTGTTTTTCCGGACATGATCTGGGGGAATTACGATCTGATATTTTCGATTCGAAAATGCGCCGTGATTCACAAGTATCCCATGTTCACCGAAGATTGCCGGTTCAATCTGGCGGCTTTTGCCCGTACCCTGGAAGATCTGGCCAGGGTGAACACCAAGCTGATTGTGTTCTTGAACTTTCCCAACAATCCTACAGGCTATACGCTGTCTGAAAGCGAGGGCGAAGCGGTCGTCGAGACACTGACCCGACTCGCCCGGCAGGGGACCAACATCATTGCGGTTTTTGACGATGCGTACTTCGGGCTTTTCTATGAGCCCGACACATTGAAGGAATCCCTGTTTTCCCGAATCTGCCAGCAGCATCCCAGATTGATGGGCGTCAAACTCGACGGCGCCAGCAAGGAGATCTTCGCCTGGGGCCTGCGCATCGGTTTTATCACCTATGGCTGCACGGTTGAGGGGGATCCCTCCGGAGTATACCAGGCGCTTGAAAAGAAAACCGCCGGCTGCATCCGGTCATCCATTTCCAATGCCTCGCATATGGGCCAGTCCATCGTGCTCAGATCCATTGAGAGCCTGGAATTCGATGATGAGATCCGGCGAAAATTCACCATCCTGAAAAGCCGGGCGGAATATGTCAAACAGGTTTCGCGCGATCCGAAATACCAGGACGCGTGGGATGTCTATCCATTTAATTCCGGGTATTTCATGTGCCTGCGGCTCAAAACGGTCCATGCCGAAACCCTGCGTCAGCATCTGCTGGATCATTACGGAGTCGGCCTGATTTCCATGGGAGACAAGGACCTTCGAATCGCCTTTTCCTGCCTGGAAAAAGACCAGATTCCAATACTGTTCGAAATTATTTTTAAGGGGATTCAGGATCTGGCTTCCAGCGCTCGCCCGTGCTGAATCACTTCGAATCCCTTTCACGTCCGCTTTCTGAAGGCAGAAGCCGGAAACAGCGAAAATGACGGAATCGGGTTCGGAAAAAGGAATCGCCCGGATTTTGAGGCGAGTCTCATCGTTTGATTTTGCCCATGCCGGCAGATGGACCGTTTACTTTGTCCTGATCGGAATCATTGCCGGTCTGGGCGCCATTGCCTTCCATTTTCTCTGCGAACTGGGCAGCCACTATTTTCTGGATGCCCTGGCCGGGTACCGGCCGATGCTTCCGGCAGGCGAACATCCGATTCTGGGTCATACCGCAACGCCCTTCCGCAGATGGGTTCTTCTGATTCTTCCCGCCCTGGGCGGTCTGGTCTGCGGTTTCATCGTTTACACGTTTTCTCCCGAGGCCGAAGGCGACGGCGCTGATGCGGCCATTGACGCCTATCATCGAAAAGGCGGTTTCATTCGCGGCCGGGTTCCTTTCATCAAGACCCTGACCTCGGCCATCACCCTGACAACCGGCGGTTCCGGAGGCCGTGAAGGCCCCATTTCACAGATCGGGGCGGGGTTCGGATCTTTCCTGGGCGCCAGACTCAAGCTTTCCGTGCGGGAGCGCAGAATCATGGTGGCGGCCGGAATCGGCGCCGGCGTGGGCAGCATATTCCGGGCCCCTTTGGCAGGCGCTCTTTTTGCCGCCGAGGTGCTTTACAGCGATCCTGAATTTGAATCCGAGGTGATCATTCCGGCGGGCATCTCCTCGGTGGTTGCCTACTGCCTGTTCTGTCTGGTGTTCGGCTGGGGGTCCTTGTATCAGGCCGATGATTTTCTGTTCAGAAACCCCATGGAACTCGGCCCTTACGTGGTTCTGGCCCTGATTCTGGCGGCTTCCGGCATTTTCTTCATAAAATGTTTTTTCGGTCTGACCCGGCTGTTCAGATCCTTTAAAATTCCCAATCATATCAAGCCGGCCATCGGCGGGCTCTGCACCGGAATAATCGGTTTTTTCCTGCCCCAGACCCTTTCGTTTGGATACGGCTTTGTGCAGCAGGCCCTGGACAATCAGCTGACCGTCCCCTTTCTGCTGGCACTGGCCATCGGCAAGGTGGTTACCACCTCCTTTACCATCGGTTCGGGCGGAAGCGGGGGCGTGTTCGGCCCTTCCATCGTGATCGGCGGGGCCATGGGCGGCGTGGTCGGCAATGTTTTTCATCAGCTGATGCCCTCCGTGGTCGCCGCTCCGGGCGCTTATGTGATCGTCGGCATGGCCGGTTTTTTTGCCGCGGTTTCCAATACGCCGATTTCCAGCATTATTTTTGTCAGCGAGATGACCAACTCCTATCATCTGCTGCTGCCCAGCCTGCTCGTATGCTCGGTAGCCTATCTGTCTTCCCGCCGCTGGTCTTTGTACATCAAACAGGCCAAAAACAGAATCGATTCGCCGGCGCATGCCGGGGAATTTTTCGTGGACATTCTTCAGGCCATTTATGTCAGAGATCTGATGCCCCTGGTCAAAAAGGTGGAGTTGATTCCACAGGACATGAGCTTTCGGGAATTCAAAACCTATTTTTCAGAAACCAAACAGCATTATTTCCCGGTGATGGATCATGAAAAACGCCTGATCGGCATCTTTTCCAGCACTGATATTCGAGCCGTGCTGTTCAGTTCCGATATCGAGAACCTGGTGGTGATGAAGGACATCGCCACTTCGGACATCATCGTGACCACGCCTTCGGAGGATCTGAATTCGGTGCTGCAAAAATTCACCGTCAAAAATATCGACAGCCTTCCGGTGGTATCGGATGCGGATTCCGGCGTTCTGATCGGCATGATCAACCGAAGGGAGGTCATCTCCTTTTACAACCAGCGCCTTTTGGAGATGAAGCAACAGGCCATGGCATAACAGGGTGTTGAAAAACAAGAATCAGGCCGTCAGGCAAGGCGCACGGCGATACGACAAGCGCAGCATATTCAAGCATATGTGAGCATTGGCCAGAGCCGTGCAACGCTGAATGGCGGCCTCAGGCGCGGTTTTTCAACAGCCTGATAAAAGGCCTTCACTTGAGGTCAGTACTGGACGTCCATCAGAAACAGCCCATGGGCCGGCGCGGTGGGTCCGGCCATTTTCCGGTTCCTGCTCTGTAGAAGCCCTTCGACCGCATGTGAAGAAAGCCTGCCCAGGCCGACGGCAACCAGGGTGCCCACGATGTTTCTCACCATGAATTTCAGAAATCCGTTGGCCTGAATTTCGAATAAGACAAATCGATCATCGGGTTTTTGAATTTCGGCGCGATAGACGGATCGAATGGTATGTGCTCTTGGGCTGCCCGCGCCTTCAAAAGATTTGAAATCGCGGGTGCCTTCAAGATGCGTTGCCGCCTGCTGCATGGCGTTCAGGTCAAGCGTCTTTCGAATATGCCAGTGATATTGACGGCCGACGGCCGAGCCCACAGGGTTATTGAGAATCCTGTATTGATAGGTTTTGCTTCTGGCGTCGAACCGGGCATGAAATTTCGAGTCCGCCTCCCGGCATTCCCGTATCACGATATCCGAAGGCAGCAGGCCGTTCAGTCCTTTGTGAAGCGTTTCGGCCGTCAGGCGGGTGCCGCACCGGAAATTGGCCGTCTGACCCAGGGCATGGACGCCTGCGTCGGTCCGGCCCGATCCGGTCAGACGGATTTTCCGACCTGTCATGAGGTTCAGGGCGGTTTCGATGGTTTCCTGAACCGTGGGCAGGGCGATTTGCCGTTGCCAGCCGTGATAATGCGTGCCGTCGTATTCGATGAGCAGTCTGAAATTCTTTTCCATGCCAATTGCTGTCCGTCAAAGCCTCTAATTTTGCTGCCGATTCCGATGCCTGAAGGCTTGCAGATTGACAATATTCGCCGATTCTGTCAAATGAATTCGAGTTTGCCGGACCGGGCTTGCAGCTTTTGGAAAGAATTGTCGGCGGACAGTAAGAACTCTTGACGGGTTCTGGCTTGCCGCGTTCAGGCGCTGGTTTTATTCGGTGCAATTGATAGAGGATAATTGAATATGAAAGATCTGATGTGCAGAGGATTTAAGGCCGCGGGAATTGCCTGTGGATTGAAAAAGACAAAAGCCAGGGACCTTGGCCTGATCGTATCCGAGGTTCCGGCCAATGCCGCCGGTGTGTTTACGAAGAACAGGGTGCAGGCCGCTCCGGTGCTGCTGGACAAGGAGCGCATTCAAAGCGGTTTCTGTCAGGCGATTATCGTCAACAGCGGGAATGCCAACTGCTGCACGGGCCAGCAGGGGATTGAGGATGCCCGGACCATGGCAAGGGCCGCCGCCGAAGCGCTGGGCATTGCCGAGGATTTGGTTCTGACGGCTTCCACCGGCGTGATCGGAGCGCCGCTGCCCGTTGAAAAGATTCAGGCCGCAGCGCCGAAACTGGTTCAAAATCTGTCCGCCGATGGGATCCATGACGTCGCACAGGCCATCATGACCACGGATACGGTTCCCAAGATTGTTTTCCGCCGGGGCAGCTTGGATGGACGCGAGTTTACCGTCGTAGCGCTTGCCAAAGGCGCAGGCATGATCCGGCCGGATATGGCCACCATGTTGTGTTTTGTCTGCACGGATGTTTTGGCTTCGTCGCAGTTCCTGCAAAAATCCCTGATTGAGGCCTGTGACAGGTCCTTCAACCGGATTACCATCGACGGCGATACCAGCACCAACGACACGGTGCTTCTGCTGGCCAACGGCATGTCCGAAGCCGGGATGCAGACTCCGGCTCATGAGGCGGTTTTTCAGGAAATTCTCGACGAGGTGCTGTTGACCCTGGCCAGAATGATCGTCAAGGACGGGGAGGGCGCCACGAAACTGGTGGAAATAATGGTTCGGGGGGCGGCCGATGACGCGGACGCCCGGCGTGTGGCCGATGCGGTGGCCCATTCAAATCTGGTCAAAACCGCGCTTTTCGGAGAAGACGCCAACTGGGGACGGATTCTGGCCGCCGCCGGCCGATCCGGGGCCTGCATGATTCCGGAAAAGACGGACCTGTATTTCAATTCGGTTCAGATGGTGAAACAGGGCTTCGGGTGTGGAAAGGAAGCCGAGGATCGGGCCACGGCGGTTTTAAAAACCCCCGAGTTTGCCATTGTTCTGGATTTGAATATCGGCCGGGGATCGGCCTCGATGCTGACCTGCGATTTTTCCATCGATTATGTCAAGATCAACGCCGATTACCGGTCCTGACAAATCATGGCTCTGATGCGTTTGCAGAAATTTCTTTCCCAGGCCGGAGTCTGTTCGCGGCGCCTCGGAGAAACCTATATTCTTGAGGGCCGTGTTCAGGTCAACGAAAAGATCGTCAACAGCCTCGGCGCCAGGGTGGATCCGGACGCGGATCGAGTTCGGGTGGACGGCAAACCGGCGGTATTGCGAAAGCAGATGGTTTACATCGCGCTGAACAAACCTTCAGGCTATGTGACCACCTGCAGTCAGGCCGGAGAACCCATTGTCCTGGATCTGGTCGACGTCGGCGAGCGCGTTTATCCGGTGGGACGGCTGGATCGGGATTCCACCGGGCTGCTGCTGCTCACCAATGACGGCAGAATCCATCACCGGTTGTCTCATCCGTCGTTTGACCATGAAAAGGAATACGAGGTGACGCTGGCCGAGCCGATTTTCGACGGAGCGCTTCAGAAAATGGCTGCAGGACTTCCCATGATGGGAACTCGAACCCGGCCGGCCGAGGTCCGCCGGATATCGGCGCGGCGATTTGTCATCGTGCTCAAGGAGGGCCGAAACCGCCAGATCCGCAGAATGGTCAGAAAGGTCGGGGGCCGGGTGACCGTCCTCAGGCGAACCCGCATTGCCAACATCCTGCTGGGGGATCTGCCGGAAGGCCGGTGGCGGCATCTGAGTGAGGCCGAGGTGAAAAGCCTGACCGAAGGTCTCTGAAAAAAGGTGAAAAAAATTTCCGAACCGATCCCGGAACAG
>Ga0265295_1005083_pt1 | contig 17138 bp, 18 predicted proteins | sample Munlansysbiofilm_FD_192503 | JGI IMG/M metagenome (GOLD analysis project Ga0265295, IMG submission 192503) | Leachate microbial communities from a municipal landfill in Southern Ontario, Canada - Methane capture system biofilm | ecosystem: Engineered > Solid waste > Landfill > Unclassified ...
TATATAAGGTTGTTAGATAGCAAAAATCACGAGGGTAACACAACTGCTTTAATATCTTTAATCACGCTTGCAATGTTGTTAGATAGCAAAAATCACGAGGGTAACACAACTTTCTTCCTAGTTAAGTCTAGGCACAATTTGTTGTTAGATAGCAAAAATCACGAGGGTAACACAACTTTTATTTTTTCTTAATATCTTCATTGCTTGTTGTTAGATAGCAAAAATCACGAGGGTAACACAACACAACTTTTGAATTGTTGTTATAGGACAACGTTGTTAGATAGCAAAAATCACGAGGGTAACACAACACTCGATATGGAACTTAGAAACAAACAAATGTTGTTAGATAGCAAAAATCACGAGGGTAACACAACAAAGTATTTAAGTAATATGGAGAATAGAAAGTTGTTAGATAGCAAAAATCACGAGGGTAACACAACCTCAAAAATATTATAGCATATTTTGAACTTAAATATTTAAACTATATTATTTTTTCTAAATCAAAATCATTTGTTTGTTCAATATTTTTAAAAAAATCACTTATAATAACTTTCATATCAGCTAATGAAATATTTTTCTCAACATTCAGAATAATATCATTATAGATACTTTCATCACTCTGCAAATCAGTAATCTTTTTGTTAAAAAATAGCACCTCGTTTATTTCAGAAATATTCTCGTTTTTTGTCTCACTTGTCACAACAATCAATTTTACATTGTTACTTTGAATATTACGTAATTCTTCAGCAATCTTATCTGTTAAAAAAGGTATTTCTATTAATGTTAAGTAACTAAAATCTTTATTTATTAAACATATTTGCTTCAAAAGTCTTAACTGAAAAACCATTATATCATCATATAGCAAGTCATATTGATTCATGGAAAGACTGTCATGACATATTCTTGCAGTAACTTGTTTCATTATTCTCTTAATCGTTATATCCTCAAACTCTAATGTTACACTTGTTGTTCCGAGATCTTCCTTTAATATATCATTCATCTCACCAATCAGATCACTTTCTAGAATGCGCAATGTAGAAATAATCTCATTATACTCTATATCTCTAAATAGACTTTCTAAGTACATAAGGACTAATGACTTTGATCCTAGCTTTAAATCATTATTTAATCCATAAGAACTATTAATCTCAATTAATTTCCATTTCCTTAAATTAATCTCTGTATCGTTAATTTTTAAAGATGTTGATTTTTTAGCTTCTAAAATATATTCACTATCTTCAACTTTATCAAAAGTTTTTTTAATTTGATTAACTATTTCTAACTTCTTTATGTAATTCCTTCCTAGGAATAATTTTATTTTATTTATTCCAAAACTTATATTTTCATTTAATGTTTTAATAGATAATTTATCCACTGCTATCCTCCTATAATTTTATAAATGGATCTATTGTAATTACATCCTCGCTTCTGCTTCTCCCACCAATAACAATAAGCATCCTTGAATACTGTTTCTCAGTTAGAAGAATCATTCTTATTTGTCCTTCAACAGGACAATTATTTTTAACCGTTTCTATATGATGAATTGCTGTATCCCTATTGTTAAGGATCTTTGAATATACTGAATATTGGAGCATTATGTATCCTTTGCTGATTAAGAATTTCCTGAATTTGTTATAAATACGTATTTGCTTATTTGATTGTATAGGTAGATCAAACATTACAATTAATCTCATGAACTCATAACCCATTTAAATCCAACTTTACTTCTTTAATTTTATTATTAGGATTCTCAATATTTGAGAGAATACTCTCAACAAAAATTTGAATAGTATTAAAAAGGGTCTGTGACTTCCCATCAATTGTTAGATTACAGGTTGTAAGTTTGACAAGATTTAAACGATGTTCACGTAAAAACAATTTTTCTTCGGACAAGTTCCTATAAACCCATGAATCCACAATTGGTCTAAATGGTTCTATGATATCATCACTTAGATTAAACTCATTTTCTCTTCCTATATGAAAAAAGCCTATCGATGTATTTAATCCTTTAGCTATCAATATCTTGCTAATTTGCGACCTAAGAACAGCATACCCATAATTCAATCCTGAATTTACTACGTCATCTGAAAATCGTTTAAAGTCTTCACCAAAAAGTTCTCGAAAATACATTTTTGCAGCCAAACCTTCCCGATTAGACTCATCCCCTAATTTAACTTCATTAATATACCTATCAAGTGTCTCAATTATATACGTATTTTTTTTAAACATCATCAATAACTCTTTTTGATTACGAATCTTATTCTTAATTATCATCATGTGAATGAAGTTTTTTTGTTCTAAACTCCATTCTAATTGTTTTTTTAACATTGAAAATGACAACTTATGACCAGAAATAGGCAAAATGATCGTTTGCGGTAAATGGTCTATCCCACACATAACAAGATTTACATTTGCTTTTGAAAGTGCATTCAATAATTGAACAGACAAATTAATTTTATAATTATCTAGTATTAACGTGTTTATATCCGAAATAGGTAATAAAATATCTTCATCATTCTTTGTTATCTTAATATTGTCCAAATATAACGATAGATATTCTGATTCCTCGATATAAACTACTCGCCAACTCATAGAAATAAAAAGAACCTGTAAATTAATACAGGTTCGAATTCGGGAATGATTCCCTTGTTGTGTTAGGTCCTCGTTGACCTTTGCTATCTAAGTATCCCGTCGGATACAATTAAATACTATCATATTAAATACTTAATTTCAAGGGTTCTTTATCTACTTTCGATACTTTACCTGTAATGGATATATTAAATTTGCCTATATACTTAGTATTTTTTGAAATAACGGGACGAATTCTAATAGGTTCCCCTTTACTATCCTTATCAATTTTGTTAATCTTTTTCACCTCAAACTTGTTTTCCTTATCAACAACTCCTATAAATCTAAATACATCATCATTGATTTGTATTGTGCTATTCTTATATAGAGAGAAACAAAAATCATAAGTTGAATCAATCGCTTTTTCAATTTTCTTTAACTTATATTTTTCCTCTTCAATATAGTATTTGTTTTCTCGTTTTTTAAAATCAATATATCTCAACGTAACAAATCTATATCTTGTCCCGTTAAAGTACATGTCAACCCTAAAAGGTTTAATTGATTTTTTAAATACAATTTTGGGATTTGATTTGCATTTCTCATATTTATTTGACAAATCTATATAATCACTTGAAATTTTGTTCCCGATAACCTTTATACTCTTAACGGGAATGTTGCTATTTTTCTTTGAATATTTTGTAATATATCCATGTTTCTCATAAAACACCTTCATAGGATATTTCTCATTTTCATACTGCTTATACGCATGAACAAACTTATCAAAAGTACGTTTATCGTTTATATACATTAAAACGTTTTTATAGTCGTTGAATAGAAGTTTCTTAATATCTTTATTTTTTAGCTCGTAAATATTTACTTTATTTAATTCATATGCCATACCATTGCTAATACTTGCAGAACATATAGTATCATTAACTATAAAACGATTTGGCTTAGTATCAATCTTCCATGAAAATTTAACATCTTCTTCTTTTATTTTTGCAATATTCATTAAATACTTAATAACACTATCATCTTCAGCTAAATCTGCAAATTTAGTTACTTCGCCTGTTTCTTCATCAACATGTTCTGATAACCTATATAGTTTTCTAATATCCTTTTGATTTGCCAATCCGGCCATAATAAGAGCATCCATAGCATGATGAATATAATTGTCGCGATCTTTTTTAAATGGGTTCAATTCATCTTGATTTTTATGTTTACGTGCCCACATTATTAGCCCAGTATTTCTAAATCTTCTCGTTTGTTGCCCTTTTATTGTAATAACCTTTGTATCAATATCGTTTGCTTCAAAATATTGTTTTAATGTAGTCATAAAAACTCTTACTGCATAACTAGTATCTACAAGGTTTCTATTGATAAACTTACTTATTACTTCATATTTAGTAATATCTTCAGCAAAAAGCAAATTAGCTTTCTTTCTTGCGGAAATGTTTTTATTTAATGACACTGATTTTTCAAAACTATTCCAATCTTTTATCTTTGTCCCGTTAACAAGATCTCCTCTACTAAAATATCCAAAAGGAGTCTTGTTTTGTTTCTTTTGGTTTGCTCCGTGCAAAACCAGCACTTTATTGTTATATGAATCATCAAATGATATTGAAATTGGTATGATATGATCAATTTCATATGCTTTGTGGTCTCTTATCATTTTTGACAAATCAATTGGAAGTCCTGTATAGATGCATTTTCCATCCTGCTCTTTATATAAGCGTAATTTTAATACCATTGTGGCATTAAGTCTCTCATCAGGGTAGTTTTTAATTGTTTCTAATGCTTCTTTTTTATTTTTAATGTTTTTTGCATTTGCTTCTTTAATTCTCTTTCTTTCATCATCACTATTCTTTGATCTAGTAGTTTCAACAATAATTCTCTCAAAATGCCCATGTTCTTTCATTAATCTTTCAACAAGTTTTAGTGCTTGAGTTTGGGCTCGCCTTGCAACAGGGCTAAGAATTGCATCAGCGCTAAGAACTAATTTTGATTGTTCATTGTTATTCTTTAATCCTAGCTTAGTAATTATCTGTTGTTGATTTAAAGATGTATTAATTATCTCGTCATTTAACTTATAAATTGCTTTTAAAGATAAATTGTGATATTTATTAAATCCACTTAATTCACTTAACTCAGCTACTAAAACATGGTTATCAAAAAGTTTACCTAGATCTGATTTTCTTTCATCTATTACTTGAGTCAGAGTAAGAATGTCGCTAATTTTATCAATGATTAAATCAGCTGGAATTTTGATTTCATTTTTTTTGAAGACATCCGAAATCTTTTTATATCCTATAAACTCCGTTAATATTGGTTTATCTTCCTTACCTAAACGGAACCCAGAAATTTCATCTTTACCAAATCCTAGTAGTTTCATAAACTTCGTATATGTTATATTTCCTTCAGATCTTACATAATCAATAACCATATTTTTCTCATTTAAACTTAGCTTATTCTCATCTCTATTATTAATTGTCAAATTATTTAAATCATTCAACAAATTAAATAATTCAGCAGAAAATGAAAGCTTTGGAGCTCGAAGCTCCTCTTGATAGATGCTACATCTTCCTCTCATTAAATTTATTAGATTTAATGGCTCTTTATTAATAATAGAACCATTTTTCAACACCACATAATCAATATTATTGTATGTAACATCAAATCTTTCTTTCTTATACTTTTGTCCATTGTTCTCTTTTATATATGAAACAAGTTTTCCAAAAAGTTCACCGCCGACCTCTCTAAATCTTCCGTATTTTGATGGAGATTCAATAGATCCTGGTCCATGTGAATAATGTCTTCTTCTCAAAATGTATGATTTTATTTTATCCGCAATTCCAACTGAAAGAGTTTGATGTTTTAACACTTCATTTATTTCGTTCAAATAATCATTAGAGCTGAAATTGTTGTCTATTCCTCTAACTTTTCCTTTTGTATTTAATCTATCTAATTGAATATTAACAATAAAGTCTTTGTTTATTAATTCTTTACTATTTCTATTTAGTATTGTCTTTGTACTTACTTCGTTTTTTCCTTCTTCTTCGACTGTCTCTAAACTACTTCCTCGTCTTTTTGAATAATTAAGTAATATAGTAGCAAGTTCTTCATTTGATAATTGTTCTTTTAAACCTTTCTTTCTAAGTTCATAAGGATTTCCTAAAGGCTTGAAATCTTCCGTAATTAGTCCTATGTTTATTAAAAAAGAAAACAACTCTTTCGATCTTTGCTTTCTCCTACGAATCATTCTTCTTGATCCTCGAGAAGCTCTACGTTTTAGATTGTCTTTAGGATTAGATTCGTCAAAAAGTCTAACTCCTACATCAATAATATTTCCTTGATCATCAATAATTGCCCATCCAACTGAAGTAATTCCAATATCAAGACTCAATATTTTTAACATTAAAAAAACACCCCTTTTTGTTTTATAAATTAATTATATATCAAAAAGACTATAAAATAAATAAAACCAGCATTTCTGCTGGTTTAATACACTAATGGCAGGGACAGAAAGATTCGAACTCTCACCAACGGTTTTGGAGCCCTTTGAAACACTCAGTTTGAGTGTTTTTTATTCTATTGGACACAAAAAAATAATATAGATTTGCTTGTAAGGTGGTAAGAGTGAGATGCTGTAATGACAGTAAGAGGAGTCTGTTCTTCATGATTAATTTCATGATGCGTGTTGCGTAAGCTCGAGGATGGCAAAATGCCATCCTACACTGAACAAGAAAGGAGTTGATTGAATAATGGATTTTAAGATTGTTAAATCAAAAGTGATAAGTGAAATTGACGTTAGGAATATGACTGAAACAAAGATTTATAAGTTTGTTTTAGGAATATTAAAAGACAAACAGCTTACAAAAAACTTTATGTTATCTGAAGGCTTTACAAACGGTCAACTTAATAAAATAGAAAAGACTATCGAACGTAGTAATCGAATTAGTTTAATATAGGTCTAGATTATATAACATTTAGAGAGAGTTTATACTGACTAGACCCAGTGTAAGCTCTCTCTAAGTGCTATATAGTGCTTAAGAAAGAAGGGTCTAGAATGTATATAAAAAAGACAAAGCAAGAAATTATTAGTTATGTTGAAAAAGGGTTACATGGTGCTGAAAAAATTGGAACTACCATAGTTGTTAATTATTTAGACGTAAACGAAGGCAGAAGTGCATATACTTATGTTACAATTATAAATCCTAATTATTTTGATTTAAAACTATTCGTCTATCGTAATACTGAATTATTTAAAGTCGAAGGTGTTTGTTATATTTATGAAATTAATTACATGAAAAAATTATTTGAGGACTAATTCATGAGCGAAACAAAAAAACAACTACTTCTTAAGATAAAAGCATTAGCTGAAAATGGAACTGACGGCGAAAAAGTTAACGCTCAGAAGTTGTTATCAGAACTAATGACTAAATATGGTATATCAGATGCTGAACTAGAATTAAACAAACGTGAATGGCGTGATGTCACACTGCCAAGATTTAGATTACACAACAAACTCTTCTGGCAAATCATTATGTCAACTTATGACATCACAAAATATCGCAAAACTAACAAACGTGACGTCATAAAACTTGAAATAACACATTCAGAGCATTTAGAGATATTAGCAAGATATGAGTTTTACGTGCATTATTTTGATATTGATATAGACGCATATTTACACGCATTTTGTAGTAAAAATAAATTATTTCCAAAGACTAAAGCTTCTGGAAATCCTAGACAATTAACTGAAAGACAATATCAAAAATTGCTTCGAGCTCAACAGTTATCTGATCGTGTTAATAAGTATCAATATGGAAGTAATAAATTAAGTGAACAGCTTAAGTTAGATTTTAATGATATTAACGACTAACAGTCGATTAATATATAGACAATATTTTCATTTTCCCTTATGGCGAAAGGAGTTGACGACATGGCAACAGATAAGAAAAAAACTAAATCCGATTTTCAGTTTTCTGGCAAAAGCTACGTCGTTATTCCTAACGTCATTTTTGACAATCCAAATATTTCAGCAACGACTAAAATTGTTGCTAGTATCATTCATTCATTTAACTATGAGTGGAATGTTATCACTACTAAAGCACTTGCTTCTATGGTTAAATTAAGCGTTAGAACAATACAATATTCGATATCTGAAGCAATCGATAATAAAATCATTGATGTTAAAAAAGTCGGTAAAAAACGATTTTTTAAGAGTTTAATTAACAAATTAGATACTAAAGATAAAGCTTTAATTCCTTCAGACATTTTAGCTAATCCAGATGTTGATTCTTCATACAAATTAACTTACGGAGTATTAGCTTATAAGGGACTTAATGTTAACGGTGGTTATGACTTTGAAAATGTTAGTAATCTAGCGTTAGAACTCAATTTATCGTTAAGCAGTGTCTACCGTCATATAAACTATTTAATCGGCTCTAAATCGATTATACGAGTTAATAGACCTTACTTCTTTAGTTGTCAAGATAAATACAGTCAAACAATCTATAAGTCTAAACAACGTGCATTAAAAGAACAACAAGCAAAACAAGCTTCAATCGATGATTATGTTTTAGATCCTTTCATTGAAACTAAGCTTGAAAAAATATTTAAGAATTTATAAAAGCATTCGTAAGAGTGTTTTTAGTGTTTGACATCAAACAGACTGGCATTAACAATTATCAATAAAACAAGTTTTCAAGTGCTTAAAACACGTCACTTTTAATAAATCAGACGTCAAAAATTATCAAATCATCATTAAAAAGACTAGATTATTTTTTTTAGTCTTTTTTTCTTATTTGTTGCGTCAATTTTATTATCTACTTCGCTATCGTATTGTTTGTTGCGTCGATTTTCTTATCTACTTCGTTTCAATTATCAAATCTTTCGCTCTCATACTATAAGACTTAAATAAATCTTAAATAATAATATATATATAATAGACCGCTTCGCTATGACTAATTTAATTTCATTAATTAATAAATTATTAAAATCAAAAAATGGTGGCGTTTATTTGACAAACAATTTTTTTAATGTAAATTATAGGTAAAGGACATCGAGTCCTTTTTATTTTTTCATGATAAAAAAATATATCGAAAGGAGTTTATATTATGAAAAAAATTAAAATGTTATTGATTGCTATTACAGCAATGTTTGGTTTTATGTTGGTTAATTCAACTAGGGTTTTTGCACAAATCACAGATGACTGGAGAACTGAAGGTTGGGGTAATTCATTAGATTTCCTCGGTCCAGATCTTAGACCTGGTGAGAGTTTTTTTGTTGATGGCTCAGATTTGCGCGAATTTGAACATAACTTTGTAAACAGTTCTAATATTAATTTCACATACATTAGTGAGGTGGATGGTAAAGAACATGCTTTTAATACTACTAATAATGATGGATTTATTGGACTAATCAATTACATTGAGGTTACTTACGATGATAATACTGAGATTATTGATCTTGAGATAGAGATTGAAGCTGTAGACGGTAGAGTTATTTATATTAATGATTCATTTGATGGTGGCGGAAGATTTATAGGAGATTTTCATCTATTTTCTCCATTTGTAAAAACATCTGTTCCAGCAATTAGTGGTAAGGACACAATTATTAATAATGTATCAAGCCCATATACTTTAGACCAAATCAAGAACATTGCTGAAATTGTTGCACTTGATGAATATGAAGGAAATATTACAAGTAAGATTACTGTTAAAACGGATAGTTATTCAGCAAATAAAGCTAAAAAAGGAACTTATCAGATTACTTATAAAGTGACTAATACAGCTGGTTTATCAACTGAATATACATTAAACGTAGTTAATCAAGATTTTGATAAGCCGATTTTAACTGGTCCTTCCACATCAAGCATAAGCTATAAAACAACTGTTTCGAATGCAGATATTATCAACAAATATACTGCTACTGATAATTATGATACTACATTAACAATTAAAGTTGATTCTACTAATTATGTAGCTAACAAAGTTGGAACTTATACTTACAACTTGAGTGTATCAGATAGTTCTGGTAATAAAACTACTGCAACACATACATTAACTGTTGTTGATGATGTTAAGCCAGTTATTACTGATGTAAATGAAGGCATTGTTCAGTTTAATTTCAAAGATAAAATAACAAATGCTGATTTACTTCTTAATATTTCAGCTTCTGATGAAGTAGACGGTAATTTGACGTCACAAATAAAAGTTGTTGATAATCCTATCGAGCCAAAATTAGGAGTTTATACTGTCGTTTATGAAGTATCAGATAAAGCTGGAAACAAGCAAACATATTCAAGAGAATTTGAAATCATTACTACATCGCTACCAAAAATTTACGTTAGTGAAAATCTATTATCAATTGAAGATGTTAATGAAATGACAATCGATCAGTTAGCTCAAGTATATGCAACTTATAACAACATTGAAATGATGTCATATGAAGTTTTAGTTAATGAATATGAAGGTAATGAAACTACAGCTGGAACTTATACAGTTAGATTATCAATGATTGATGTTAATGATGAAGAACATATTGTTGAAAGACAAGTTAGAGTATTCAATCAATCTGAATTAGTTGATGTTGTGACTTTGCCTTGGTATACAGTAGCGTGGAACTTTATTTCATCTGTATTTGTTGGAATTTGGAACTTTATCGTATCAATATTTACAGCAATTTGGAACTTTGTTTTAATGATTATTAATTGGGTTATCGGTTTATTTTGATTTTAATAAATCACTTGAAAGGAAGTGATTGCAAGTGAAAAAATTGTTATTTATTATTACTTTAGGATTAGCTAGTATTTTTCTAGCTAGTCCTAAGGTTTATGCACTAGGAAACGAACACGAACAGTCAGATACTGAAGACGATTATTTAGATATGGATTTTGTAAAAAACGGTAATTCGATTGAGATAAAATTATCTGATACTTCTTATACAATTACTACAGCTGTTGTTGAACAAGCTTATTTATCAGACACTAAAAAAGTATCAATCCTAAAAGATTATGACGTCAAAAATAATGCATTTATTTTAGATAACAATATATTAGCTTTTGACATCTGGCAACTTCGAGTCACAAAAAAAGGTAAAACCTATCTTTATATGACGAAAGGAACTACAAAATACAATTCATTATCTGATGTTGTTGAACGTCGTGGATTTACACACATTAGAACTGTTCGAATGAAAATTCAAGATACACATTTATACATCAATGATTTTTATTCATATTCTTCAAATATACTAACTTATTTTGAATACTTTTTTCAATTTAATAAAGAACACGATCAAGTAATTAATATTGATGTTGAATACAATTTGATTAAAGGCGTTGGTTTAGGTCAAGAGATTGTTAGAACTAATGAAAGAATCGTCCCAGACGGCGTGGAACTTGAAGGTTATGTTGATACAGTCCCCAGCCTTGGATTTATGACAACAGATAAAATCGTTGTCCGTGGCTTAGATAACAATTTTAATACGTCTTACAAAGCTAATTATGTAGCTAGAGTTTTCCCAGTATCAAAAATTGATTCACAATTTAGAATGGTTGATTATTCTGTAGAAAATTGGGCGATCGTTAATATCGAATATGTGCACGAAGGTGTGTTTTTTAGCGAGAGAGTTATCAATCCACCCACTAGTACAGATGACAACGTTGATTATAATTTAGAGTGGTTAAAAAATCTAATAAATGAAATAACTAGTATCTGGCAAAAAATAACGGATTGGTTAAAGAATAATTTAGGCAGTTTATATTCAATTGCTTTGATAATTATTGGGTTAATGTTATTAGGTCCTTTAAGTGCGATTTTAATGCTTATAATTAATGCAATTAAATTAGCTATAAGTTTGTTTAAGAATATATTTAAGTTTATAACTTGGTTGATTATACCTAGAAAAAAGAAAGGGTGATTAAAAAGTGATTACTACATTATTAAGATTTATACTTATTGATTTACCAATTAAAATATGGAAGTTTTTAGTTATTGTGTTTAATTTCACAAAAAAGATTGCTGTGTTTTTGTTTATTGATATTCCCAAAAAAATGTATGCTGGATTAAAAAAGTTTGTTAATTTTCTTAAGTGGCTATTTATTCCTAAAGATAAGAAAGTGCAAAAAAAATACACTAAAAAATCGGTTAATAAATGAACAGTGATTGGCGATACAGACTAGCACATTTTTCTGATAGTATTTATTTAGTGACGTCAAAAGTAATAAAGATACTTCTTCTTAGCCATAATAAATCTATCAGAATATGGCAATCATTTTTTAATATATTCAATAAAAATGCACTATGGAAAAAAGCAAGGTTTTTAACGTGGCCACTTCATAAAATTTGGACTTATTATTATGTCAAAATTGTTAAAAGAAAAAAGGAAGAATACGATATTATTGATTCTACTGAAGGACTACAAATCATATCTGGTAATACTGGCTCTGGTAAATCTACTTTAGGATTTGACATCATAGAAAAGGACTTATTATTAAATAATAAACCTTGGTATGTAAATACATTGATTGAAAAACCTAGATATTATACACCACTTGAAGCTTATGTCAGATTTCATAGATATATCCCATTCAATAAAGTCTGGAGTGACTACAAAATGAAACTACAGCTGTCTAACGACTACGGTGGTTATTTACTCGACGAGCTTCACCGCATTTTTGACTACAGACTAAATCAAACTAATGAATATTTATCAAAGTTTGTCCCCTTCAGAGATTATTCTGTATTGATCAGAAAACATATTAAAAAAATCGTTGGATTGACTCAAATGGACAGATTAGATATACAGCTTATGTATCTAGTCAAATTGTGGCATAAACCTAGAATTGATATAGGCTTTGATTACGAAGACTGGTTAATTGAAACCGGATTATTTAGATTCAAAATCAAAGGGTGGTTTATTGATACGTATGTTGTTGATACATCAAATCCTTCGAATATGTTAATTCTATATAAAACGTGGTATCGTAAATCTTCAGCAAACTTTGATTACTTTGATACGTACGCATTTAATGACGTCTATAATCATTTACCAAAAGACAATCCAAATATAAAATACAGTTAGGAGTTTTAATTATGGAAAAAGCATTACAGGTATTAGATGTTGCATTATCTGTATTGATAATTGCAACTGTAGTATCTATAGTTTTATTTTTAATAATAACAGTTTTATATCTTCCTTCATTTTTACAAAAAGCAGCTAATCTGAAGAAGTCTGAAGACATCTTAAAATACAATATTGAAATAGTCGAAAAGGCTACATATTTTGAAACTAATCAAGAGTTTAACAAAATCATTGACGAGCAAATGCAAACGATCAGAAGCAATGCAGCTAAAGTCAAATCGTTAAACGCTCAAATCGAACAACTTGAAAGAGATATAAATAACAAAAAATAGGTAATATATAAACGTATACTTTAGTATACGTATATATAATACTATTATCGTGCCCCAAGGAGAAACAATTATGAATAAATTAATAATAATGCAATATTTATACTACTAACGTTGACGTTAGTTAGTTTAGCTAAAAAGAATTTAGCAGTTAAACTTACAAGCGCCGATGAAAAAGTATAAAAAGAAAGTGAGATTTCGTAATGATAAAAAAGAAGAAAACAAAGAGAGAGACACCCCGAGTAGGTGATGTTCATGTAACATCAAATTTTAGATTAAAAAATTATAATAAAGGGAAAAATGATGGACGAATGACAGTGTTAACTTTAAAAGACAAAAAAGGTAATCAGACTGTCAATGCAATTGTTGGAGCCGAAAGTAAAGATAAACTTAAAGATGGTTATGTTTCAATAAACAAAGATAGAAATCGTTTTTTAAAGAAAAAGAGTGTTGTATCACTAGAAAAACACACAACAGTTTACAGCAAAAAAAGTGAAATAAAAAAAGGTGCATCTAAAACTCAGAAAATTGATGTTACAAACAAAGACAATTTTGGTAAGCGAATAGGTAAAATTCACTGGAAGGATAAAAAACAAGTAAAAAAAGCCCTACAATAAGGGCTTTTAAAAATAATCGGCCTTTCAAGAAGGCCACCTCCCCCGACTAAGTCTTCATACAAAAAGTATTAGGAGAATCCGTTAAGGATAAACTAATAATACATCATTATTTTAATTTTGTCAAATGTCACATTCAAAAAAATGAAAACTACTTCTTTCGACTATAATAATTATGGACTATTTAGGAATATCGCTACCTTTAATATAAAAATTAAAGGAGAAAATGAAATGAAAATCATTGATTTAATTAATAAAGCTTTATTTGCAATTAAGCTAGAATGGAAACAAGACACGTATAAACACTACAAATTACATTTAGAGCATTTTTTACGTTGGAGCAATACAAACGGACTAATATTAGTATCAGATGTTACAGAAAATCAAATAATCGATTATATTGCATATATGAAATTGACTTGTAGCAATAGAACTCTTAATATTAGAATTGGTAATTTAAAACGTGCATATCGATATGCAAAAGTTAACACTAATATTTTCGATAACATCCCCCATTTTACAGAAGCCAGAAAAACATTTGAAATGGTTACTGTTTCAGAATTAAAAAGAATCAGAGAATATGCATTCAATTTAAAAGATGACTATTATAATAATCTGACACAAAAAGCGATCATCATTCTTTTAATAGATACCGGTGTCAGACGTCGTGAATTGTGTTTTATTGAAAAGAAAAATGTTAACCTGGAAGAAAGAACAATCAAGTTAACTTCCACTAAAACATCTGATGATAGAATAGTCCATTTTAAAAAACGAACATCCGACATCGTAAAAAAATTATTAGAAACTAAAACTAATCATAAATATCTGATCCATAATTATTACAAGAATAGAGCTATAAATGTTGATGATGTTACTTACACTTTTAAAAAAGTAAAACGTGAATTAAAAACTGATGTACATCCGCATATGATAAGGCATAGTTTTGCTTCTATAATGTTAGAAAATGATGCACAGCTTAAAGTCGTTATGGATTTAATGGGCCACAAAAATATTGAAACGACTGAACGATATACGCACGTGTCAAAAAAACGTATCAAAAATACGTACAATGAAACTTACAACCTGGATGAAGAAGATTAGTTTTCTTCTTTATCCCAATCTTTAGTAGCAACTTCGTATACACCTTTCACACCTAAAATATCGTTTGGTGTGCACTTATACAATTCACAAAGCTTGAGAATCTGATTAGCATTAGGAATAACTTTACCATTTTCAATATCGCAGTAGTTGGCTTGTGTCATATTTAGAAGTTTTGCGACTTCACGTTGAGTAAGTTTACTCTTAGCTCTGAACTCCTTAACTCGATTGTTTTTATACATCTATCTCACTCCTTTTGATAGGTTTAATCTATTTTATTGTTGACAAAAAGATAGTTTTAATCTATAATTGACTTACATTAATAGATAAAAACTATCATATTCTTTAAAAAAATCCCGGTCTTTTATATGAGTGTTTTGACCGGGATGCTTAAATACTAATGGCAGGGACAGAAAGATTCGAACTCTCACCAACGGTTTTGGAGACCGTTGTGCTACCATTGACACCATGCCCCTTTATAGCAACAATAGCATTATAGCACAATTGCTATTGTTGCGCAAGATTTATTTTTTTGTTTCGTCTTCTTCAATGTCCCTAAAGATTGGTTCGACTTCCGCATCAATTAAGACGTTTTCCGTGTTTGCACTTTTTTCTAACTTGTTCTTTTGATATTTACGATCTTTAAAGTAATTAATCGTCGGCTTTAAGAAGAATAACAAGTATGTTACTACAATTGCAATAACAACAAATTTAACCATTTCTGTGATTAAAACACTTACGTATGGCTTTAAACGTTCTTTATAGTTAGTTAAAACAACTAAGCTTTCATCTTTAAAATCATCCTTTTTATTGAAGGCGTCATAATTACCATTAAAGTTTTTTGAGACAATAACTCCATCTTCATTCAATTCAAGTATTTCTTCTCCGTTAGTTCCTGTATTTGTATTATCAAGTATTAAGAATGGTGTAATGACTGGATCATCTTTTTCAATATCTGCCGCTGTTGTAAAATCATAAAATGAAACAGAAATTCTATTAATTACTTTCGATGTTTTATCAGTTAAATATGAATAATCACTAGAACTCATGTCAAGGAATACAACCGGTGATCTTTGATCTCTATATATGTTTGCAGATCCATACATTGTTGTATCTTCATTATCAATTTCACCCATATGAATTTCATAAACAACATATGCTAAGTATTGCCCTTCTTTTTCACTTGCCATATACTTATCTTTATCTAATAACATGTCATAAAAATTTTCATTACTATCAAACCATAACCATAAATAATAATAGTCTTCGCCATTATTATTAAAGATAGTTTGATGGATTGATAACGTCGAACTCTTTTTACCACTACCTGTAAAAACTCCTTTATATATCGGTGTTTCTAGATATTTTTCAATACCGCTTGATGCAAAAATAATATCAAGATATTTATCTGGATCACTATCAATAAATTCATCAGCGGTTTCTTTCAATTTTCCCGCTTGTTTGTTAACTCCTGAGTTATAAAAAGACATTCCGATTACTACTAATAAAAATACAAATGCAATTCTTCCAAACCATTTCATTCTCATCAACACTCCCATCACGAAATATAATACACTAAAAACTAAATTTTAACAACTAAAACAAGAAAATTAGCGTTTTCTCTTTACAAAATCTAAAAATAATGTATAATAGTAAATGCTTATATGGCGGTTGTGGCGAAGTGGCTAACGCATCGGTTTGTGGCACCGACACTCGGGGGTTCAATTCCCCTCATCCGCCCCATTAAGTTAAATTCGTCATTTAAATGTTATTGATATTATGCTAATAATTTGGTATAATATTAAAGGTTAAATCATAGATAGGCCCATAGCCAAGTGGTAAGGCAACGGACTTTGACTCCGTCACTCGTTGGTTCAAATCCAGCTGGGCCTGCCATACACAATTTGAACTCGATAACTTGGACTCAAAGCACCAAAACGTCGAGTTAATTTTTTAGGAAGATATATACACAATTAGTATATCTTCGCGAGTTAATTATTCACTTATTACATTTATTTGTCAATGTTTTAATATGTAATACGTATAATTTGAGATTTTAGGGGGTTTTTTATACATGAACGCACTCAAACTTAAAGAGTTAAGAAAAAGGGCTAAAATGACACAATATGACGTTGCAAAGCAGGTTGGAATCACACAAGCCCATTACTCAAGGTGGGAAAATGGTTTATATTTACCTGATGCAAATCAAATACTACAACTGTGTAATATATTTGGTTGCACTCCTAACGATTTATTTGGGTTTCACGGAGCACATGCAGTTGCTATTGACCCGCTTTTTGAAGACTATAAAAAACTAGTCAACAAAATAAAAAAGGGGCTGTAAAGAAACAGATTTGAGAAATCATATCATAGGACTTTAGGGTCCTTTTTCTTTTTAATTGTGGATAATCAATAAAAAAAAACCATTTTTAGGCATGTT